>Ga0187870_1000330_pt1 | contig 57518 bp, 50 predicted proteins | sample June2016WEW_13_1_3_FD_132974 | JGI IMG/M metagenome (GOLD analysis project Ga0187870, IMG submission 132974) | Peatland microbial communities from SPRUCE experiment site at the Marcell Experimental Forest, Minnesota, USA - June2016WEW_13_150 | ecosystem: Environmental > Terrestrial > Soil >...
GATCGTCGACACCAAGCCCCCCACTACCCCGAAGGGGAAGCAGGTGGCCGTGTAGTGACTAATCCGGAAATCGCCCCTTATCCCATAAGGAATTAGCAAGCGCTATGCTGAACATGGGCTAGCTGTTGGGTTGTTCGCTGAAGGAAAGTGGCGGATCGCCTTCAGCAACGACTATGCGGCCAATTCGTGGCGCCAGCAGATGCTGCGGGACTGGCAATTTGTCGTGGATAAGGCAAAGGGGGAGGGGCTCATCGCCGACGCTCAAGCGTTCACGACGAACGAGAGCTCGGCCGCCGAACAGGCTGCCCAGATCCAGAACCTCATCCTCGAGGGCTATAACGCCATCGTGCTGGATGCGTCGTCTCCGACGGCCTTGAACGGAGCGGTCGAACAGGCGGCCGCCGCCGGGATTCCGGTCATCTCATTCGACAACGTGGTGACCAGTCCCAAGGCCTATAACCTCGTCATCGATTTCGAATGGTATGGACGGAACGAGGTGGAGTACATCGCCAAAAACCTGACGAAGACAGGGAACATCCTGGAAATCCGCGGGCTGCCGGGGACATTCGTCAACGATGCGATCCACAAGGGGATCGCTGAGGGGCTGAAGAACTACCCCGGCCTGAAGGTCGTGGGAGAGGTCTACGGCAACTGGGACGAAGCGACCGCGCAGAAGGCTGTGGCGGGCATCCTTCCCTCACTTCCCAAGATCGACGCTGTCGTCGACCAGGGCGGAGACGGCTACGGCGCTGTTCAGGCCTTCCAGGCCGCGGGGCGCCCCGTTCCGATGGTGATGATGGGCAACCGCTACGACGAGCTCGCCATCTGGAAGCAGCTGAAGGACTCGCAGGGGTTCCACTCGTGGTCGGCATGCAGTCAGCCGGCATCGGTACAGATGGCATTCTGGGTTGCCCTCGAGGTGCTGAACGGAAAGAAGGTTCCGCACGAGATGAAGGTCAACCCCCTGGTGATTCCTGAGAGCAAGCTCGACTGGTTCCTGGCGCACACGGAGAAGGGTGGCGTTGCGTCGCTCTTCTACCCGCAGGACTGGGTACAGACCCTCATCAAGAACGAGACGTCGGGAATGCCTGCCCCGTCTGATCCGATCGGGAGCTGAGCGGACTCCCGCCTGACGCAATAGGGGAAGCGGCTTCGCATCTGAAATGGCGTGAAGCCGCCCCCTCAAAACCATTGCACAGTGCAAGAGAAAATGGCCGCAGCACGTATGCTTTTCCAGCTCGAGGACGTCAACAAGCTCTTCGTTCACTCCCAGGCCCTGAACAACCTCACTCTTTCTATTCTCGAGGGCGAGACACTGGGGATCGTCGGACACAACGGCGCCGGTAAGTCCACCCTGGTCAACATACTCATAGGCGCGCTCCGCCCGAGCTCGGGGAGCGTGCTCATGAATGGCGCGCCGCTGCGGTCGGACTACAGCGTGAGCGCCGCAAACAGTCTGGGCATAAGGGCCGTATTCCAGGAGCTGAGTCTCTGCCCGAATCTGTCGGTCGTGGAAAACATGAAGGTCTTCCATCCCGCCCTCAGGGGCATCGGGTGGCAGAAGAAAGCGGGGGAAATGATCCAGTTCACGATGGACCGTATTTTCCCGGGCAATGGCGTCCGCGCGGCAGATATCGTGGAGAATCTCTCCCTCGGCCAGCGCCAGGTCGTGGAGATCGCGAAGGCCTTCTGCGCCGCGGACAGCGTCCTCAGGCTGGTGATACTGGACGAACCCACGAGCGCCCTGGACCATCACACCTCCCGGCAGCTCATCGACTACATCAACTCCCTGCACGGCGAGGCCCTCAGCGTGATCTACATCTCGCATCTGCTCGACGAAGTGCTCGCCTGCACCGGCCGGGTGGCGGTCCTGAAGGACGGGTCGAACGTGGGGACCCTCGAAACAGCGAAGGCCTCCCGTAAGACCATCATCGAGCTCATGGGTGAAGCGAAGCTCATCAGGGACAGGGTCGGGAACGGGACCCAGGCGCATCGACGGGAAGGGAAGCTCGACACGGCTCCTTTTGTCGTGCAGCCGATCGGGGCCGAAGGGCAGCTTCGGGTGCAGGTGCGCGCGGGAGAGATCGTCGGACTGGCCGGCCTGGCGGGACACGGACAGACCGAGCTGCTGCACAGGCTGTTCGACTATCGGAAGAGCCGTGGGTACCGCATCAAGGGCCCTGTGACCTTCATACCCGGGGATCGGCAGTCGGAAGGGATATTCCCGGTCTGGTCGATCGCAAAGAATATCAGCCTGCAGGTCTATGACAGGCTGAAAAAGTTTCTCCTGATCGATCCGGGGAAGGAAAACGCCGTGGCAGACAAATGGAAGACGTCGATCGACATCAGGACCGATTCCGTCACGCGGGGGATCCTGAGCCTGTCCGGCGGGAACCAGCAGAAAGTTCTCTTTGCCCGGTGCCTCGAATCCGGCTCCCCTCTCGTGCTCATGGACGATCCGACGCGCGGCGTGGACGTCGGCACAAAGGAGGAGATCTACCGACTCATCATGGAGGAGAGCAGGAAGGGAAGAAGCTTCGTCTGGTACACGACGGAGATGGATGAACTGAAGTACTGCGACAGGATCTACGTGTTCAAGTCAGGCACGATACTCGCGGAGCTCGCGGGGGACGAGGCCACTGAGGAAGACATCCTCAAGTCCTCGTTCTGAAACGTCGGGAAGAGGAGCGTACATCAACTGAAAATATCCGCGGTCGCGCGCAGAGGGGGCAGTCTTCAGCTTCTCCTCATGCCGGTGATGTCGGTCATGGTGATACTCATTCCGCTCGCCGCCCTTCGTCCCATTGTGCTTTCGTACCTGGGGCTGCAGCTCCTTCTCAACATGGCCATCCCCCTCAGCCTTGCCACGGCAGGGCAGATGTTTGCCATGGCCATCGGCGAGATCGATTTCTCCATCGGGAACCTGGTGAGCCTTGTCACCTGCATCGTCGGCACTGTCATTCCGGGCAATCCCGTCCTGGGGCTCGCCCTGCTTGCCGGCATTGTCGTGATCTATCTCTGCATCGGCGCCTTCCTCCATCTCCGCGGCCTTTCTTCGATCGTCGTGACCATCGGAATGTCCTTCATCTGGACGGGGCTGGCCGTCACGATCCAGCCCACCCCGGGGGGGAACATCCCGGCCGTTCTCCAGACCCTCCTCTCCGCGAAGCCCCTGCTCGTTCCTCTGCCTGTCTACTTTCTTCTCGCCCTCGCCGTCATCGGTCACCTGTTCCTGTTCAGAACCAGCTTCGGCGTTCTCGTACGGGGAACCGGCGGCAACATGAAGGCAATTGCGCAGTCAGGCCACTCGATTGCGAAAATCAAGGCTGCGGTTTTCGGCCTGGTCGGCCTCCTGGGCATCCTGTCCGGCATGGTGCTGGCCGGGATCACGACGAGCGCGGACGCCAACATCGCATCCAACTACACGCTCCTGAGCGTGGCAGGGGTCATGCTCGGAGGCGGGTCCTTTGCGGGAGGAAAGGTCTCTGCCGTCGGGGCCGTGCTTGGCGCGTGCACGATGACGCTCGTCGGGACCTTGTTGACATTTCTCCGGATCTCTCCGGATTGGCAGATAGGGTCCCAGGGGTTCATCCTCCTGGCCGTCCTGGTTCTCAACGGGTTCGTCCAATCAACGGGGAAGGCCCGGCATGCATAGCAGTCGGCGCTCCATACTCTCCACGACCTGGCTCTGGTCCTATGTCGGCGCGGTCCTCGTGTTCATCGCCATCGCCCTCGTCTCCGCCAACGCCCTGGGCACATTGACGGCCTCCGCCAGCTTTGCATCGTTCTTCATGCTCGTCGGTCTCGGCCAGATGCTCGTCATCACCCTCGGGCCCGGGAACATCGATCTGTCCATCCCCTATGCCATCGGGCTGACGGGCTTTATCGCCATGAAGACCATGAATGCCGCGGACGGCAATATCGCGGTGGGAATCCTGGCCGGGCTCGCCGTGGGCGCCGCCATCGGGGCTTTCAATTTCGGGCTCATCCGTATGCTGCGCGTGCCTCCCATGATCGCCACCCTTGCCTCAGGTTTCATCGTGCAGACCTTCTCGATCGTTTTCTTCCGCGGGCTCCAGATCAAGCCGCCCCCGGGTCTGGCCGCTTTCGTGGACATCAAGCTCGGGCCCCTCCCCCTCCTGTTCGTGCTTGTTGCGGCAATCGCAGTCGTCATGCATTTCGTCCTCACACGCTCGCCATACGGACGCCACATCCAGGCAACAGGCCAGAACGTCAAAGCGGCCTCGCTCGCCGGGATCAATCTGGACACGACCAGGCTCGCCACCTATGTGCTGTGCGGAGTGTTCAGCGGGCTTACGGGGATTCTCCTTTCGGCTTTCGGCGGCGGCGTGACCCTGGGCATGGGCCGTGAGTACCTGCTGAACTCCATTGCGGTTCCGGTCATCGGCGGCAGCAGCATTGCCGGCGGGAACTCGAATGTTCCCGGCATCCTCGGCGCCTCCCTGCTGCTCCTTCTGATCCTCTACCTGCTCGACATTCTCGGGTTCACCGTCGGCCTTCGCTACATCCTGACCGGGGTCGTCATACTGGGGATCATCTTCGCAAGCGGCCAGACGCGCACGCTCACTTCCTGAGGCCGACTCCGGTCATAGTACGGGCAGCACTCCCAGCAGCCATTCTCTTAGATCAGCCACCTCTGCCGTGCTCACGCTGTGCAACATCGGGTATGTCAGCCATGTCACCGCATAACCATTCGCGCGCAGAAGATCTCTCGAGCCCTCGGCCAGGTCCAGCGGCACAGTTTGATCCATTGTCCCGTTCGCCATGAAGACGGGAACCGCCGAATTCGCCCGGTGCGCTTCTGCGTGCAGGGTGCCGGCAAGCGGCAGCCAGCATGACAAGGCAGCCACTCCGGCAAGGCGCTCAGGCCAGCGCAGCGCCGTGAAGAGCGCCATTGCGCCGCCTTGTGAAAACCCTGCAAGGATGATCCGGTCCGGGGCGATCCCGTCTTCCCGCTCCGCGCGCACAAGCGCGCCTATGGCGGCTGCCGATTCGTGGATACCGGTCTCATCTTCGGCGGCCCGGCTGTCGATTGCCGTTATGTCGAACCACGCGCGCATGCGGTACCCGCCGTTGATCGTGACGGGGCGGACCTGCGCGTGCGGGAAGATCCAACGGATGGAGGGCGCGGGAGGCAGGCGCAGCTCGGGGACCAGGGATTCAAAATCGTGACCGTCGGCTCCGAGGCCATGCATGAGGATGACGGCGCTGTCGGGTTTCTCCTTCGGCTCGATGCGAACGGATTCAAGGGTTATACTCCCCACGTGCCCCTCCAGATCTTCGGCACAAGGAAATCCAGCGATACGAGAAAGGCCGAACGCTTTTTCAAGGAGCGCCGGGTCACGTACCAGTTCATCGACCTCGCTGAGAAAGGCATAAGCCCCGGCGAGCTTCGCTCGGTCCGCCAGGCCGTTGTCGGTGCGGATCCGAAGGCATGGGAATCGCTCATAAATGACTGAAAGGCCTTTCGGCGCCCTGAGACATGTGGACGTCAACTCATCGCCGTGGTTCTGGCGCCTTTCTCTTCGGCATGCTGCTCGGCCCACGCCTTCTCCAGGGCTTCGAGGAAAAGCGCGCTTGGCTGCGCCCCGGAAACCGCAAAGACCCGGTTGAAGACAAAGAAGGGAACGCCGTCGGCCCCCAGGGATTCCGCTTCGCGCGCCTCCTTTCGGACCTCTCCTGCGAAGCGCGTGCCCGCCAGCATCCGCTGCACCTCGGCCGGGTCGAGACCGGCCTCGGCTCCGAGGCCCCCAAGGGTGTCGTGATCACCGATATTCCTGCCTTCGGTGAAGTATGCGGCGAACAGGCGCTCCTCGATCTTGTCCTGTACTCCACGCTCTCGGGCCAGGTGGGTCAGGCGATGAGCGTCGAAGGAGTTGGCAACGATGGCCGCATCGAAGTTGTAGCGGAGGCCCACTTCTGCCGCAGCCGCAGTCAGCCTTTCATGCATGCGACGTGACGCCTCCGGAGTGAGACCTTTGCGCTCAGCCAGGTACTCGTAAAGGGTCCGCCCCGACTTGAACTGAACCGCCGGGTCGAGTTGGAAGCTGCGCCACGTCACCTGGACGCCGTCCCTCTGTTCAAACCGCTGCAGCGCCGCCTCGAACTTCCTTTTGCCAATGTAGCAGAAGGGACACATCACGTCGAACCAGATCTCTACGAGCACCATTTATTCCTCCGGGAGGAATATACTGAATCTGGCGCGAGCTGGCGGACTCGGTTGCCACTCCTCATCCTGGCGGCCGTGCTCACCGCTTTCTCATCAGCGCATAAGGCCGGTGCTCTTCCCGATGATTCGATCGATGACGCGCTTGGGGAGGAGCCTCGGAATCACCCAGCCCCGCAGCGCATGAGGCACAACAGCATACCGGACGCGCGGCCGGGCAGCCGACAGCGCACGCCACACCACGGCACCGACGCGCTCGGGCGGGTAGCCCGCTCTTCCTGCTTTCAGGAAGTAATCCCCGAACTTTCGAAGCGGGGCGGCATATTCCGTGCCGTCGAATTGACTCGTACCTGCCTGTTCGGCTTTGTCCCAGATCGGCGTTGCCACGGCGCCCGGGCCGATCACAATGACGTCGATCCCGAAGAGCATCAGCTCACGGCGCAGACTCTCGGAAAGGCCTTCCAGGGCGAACTTGGACGCGGAATACGGTCCAAGAAATGGCGCGGCAATCTTTCCGCCCACTGAACCCATGTTGACGATTCTCCCAGGGGCGCCCTTCAGGGACCGGTCCGCACCGAGAAGCGGAACGAACGCCTGGGTCACGGCAAGCACGGCCACGAGATTCACCTCGAGCTGCCTGCGGAGCTCGTCGAGAGGTATGTGCATCAAAGGCCCGAACACGGGGATGCCGGCATTATTGACAAGGCCCAGGAGGGTGGCACCTGAAAGGCGCTGCCGGACGACTCCTGCCGCCGCGGCAATGGCGCGCGCGTCTGTCACGTCGAACAGGAGCGGGGTGAACCCGTCGTGGAACTCCGCGGAAAGACGCGCGGCGTCTTCCGGCTTGCGCACGCTTCCGAACACATGGACGCCGTGCTTGATCAGGACACTGGTTATCCCGTGGCCGATGCCGGTGGAAACCCCTGTGACAACAACGCTTCTGCCCATGGTGGCGCGACTCATGTGAGCGCCCTACCCCACCTGTTCCCAGGTCCCGGATTTCTCCGACCGGAACAGGGCGTCGAGCACCTTCATGTTGTCAATCGCATCCTGCGGAGGCGTGGGGACGGGACCGCCTTCCCGCACTGCACGAGAGAACGGCTCGAACATCTCGACGTACTGGTCTGACGGGGGAGAGAAATAATGCCTCGGCCCCACCCCCGTGGTAACGCTCACCTGCATGGGCACGTCGGGGAATGCGTTGAAGGGGATATGAACCGCAAGCTCGCCGCCGGAGCCCAGGACGTCCACCCGCTGCCAGGGGTAGCTCTGCGTGCCCACGGTGAATACCGACCGGGCAACGCCGAAATCCAGGATGCCGGATGCGAGGATGTCCGTCTTGAGCTGACGGTCACGGTGCACGAGGCTCACCACGCGGATGGGCTCCCGGCCCATCAGGAACCGCGCGCTGGAGACGACATAGCACCCGATGTCCGGAATTCCCCCGCCGCCCGCGGCAAGGACGTTCCTGATGTTTGTCGGGTCTGTCAGCATGTAGGAGAAGATCGTGTTCACCGATTGCACTTCCCCGATCTCACCCGAGCGGACGATCTCCCGCGCCCTTTTCCACTGGGGATGGAATCGGTACATGAAGGCCTCCATCACGAGCACCCCCTTGCGCTCGGCGTGACGGATGGCCTGTTCCGCCTCTTTTGCATCCATGGCAAAGGGCTTTTCGCAGAGCACGTGCTTGCCCGCATCCGCTGCCTTCTTCACCCACTCCGCGTGCATGTGGTTGGGAAGCGGGATATAGACAGCCTCGATCTCCCGATCGGCGAGCAGCTCCTCGTAGGACCCATAAGCCTTCTGAAGCCCGAGATCGCGTGCTGCTTCGCTTGCTCTTTCCCGCGAGCGTGATGCGATGCCGCGAATATCCACGAGCGGAGATTTCCTCAGGTAGGTATGCACGCGTTGCTTGTAATGCGTTGACACTGAAAGTATGCCCCAGACAACTGGCTTCATTTTCCCTCTCCTTTACAGACACTAAAATAACCTTCGCCGTGCGGCGGTCAAGTCCTTCTCGGTTCGCCACTTCCGCATGCACAATCGCACAATCTCGCCCTCGCCGTTTTCTTGACAGCGGGCAGCGAGCGGCCTATACGTAAGGCATGATTTCACGCGCAGTTCCCTCCTTGCAGCTCATGGACCGTGCCCAATGCGACAGTATTCACCATGCCTCCCTGGAGATATTGAGAAGAACCGGCGTCCGAGTGCACCACGAAGAAGCCCTTGCCCTGCTTCGAGACTCAGGCTGTCCGGTTACCGACGGCAACCTGGTGCGGATCCCCCCCGGCCTTGCCGAGTGGGCGCTGAAGCAGGCCCCTTCCGAGATCGCCCTCTGTGAGCGCGGCACGGACAGGGCCACCGTGGCGCTGCGCCCCGGTGAGACGAGCTTCGGTCCCGGCTCCGACTGTCCCAACTACCTCGATCCCCGCACCGGGCAGCGGCGGCCGTTCACTCTCGCGGACCTGAAAGCCTGTGTGCACCTCGTCGACGCGCTGCCCCAGCTTTCGTTCCTCATGTCCATGGGCATACCGCGGGACTTCACCGGCAATACGTACCGCAGGCAGTATGCCACTCTCATAGAGAACAGCGTGAAGCCGGTGGTATTCGTGTGCGATGACGGCGCCGATTGCCGCGCTATCGCGGAGGCCGCGGCGGTGGTGGCGGGAGGAATGGAGAAGCTGAGGCTCAACCCCACCCTGCTCCTGTACTCGGAGCCCACTACGCCGCTGCAGCAGAGCCGCACCGCCACTGAGAAGCTTCTCTACATGGCGGGGCAGGGCCTGCCTGTGGTGCACTCGCCGGCCCCCATGATGGGCAGCACCGCCCCGGTGACGCTGGCAGGGGGGCTTGCCCTGGGAAATGCCGAGGTCCTGAGCAGCCTGGTCATTCAGCAGAGAAAACGCGCCGGTGCGCCCTTTCTGTACGGGAGCGGGCTGCACCACCTGGACATGAAGACTTCGATCAGCGTGTACGGAGCGCCGGAGTTCCAGCTTGCGCGTCTCGCCGTGGCGTGCATGGGCCGATACTACGGGCTTCCCACCTGGGGCTATGCGGGGCACACGGACGGAATCCTGTTCGACGAGCAGGCAGCGGCGGACGCCCTCTTCTCGGTCCAGACGGCCATGCTGGGCGGGACCAACCTGGTCCATGACGTGGGATACCTCGAGGCCGGGCTCATCACCTCACCGGAGATGATGGTCTTCACCGCGGACATGATCGGGATGATGCGGCACTTTGCCGCGGGGTTCTCCATCGATGAAGAATCCCTTGCCCTGGACGTGGTGCACGCCGTAGGGCCCGGGGGGAACTTCCTGGCGGAGGATCACACGCTGAATCACTTCCGCGAGCTCTGGCAGCCGACCCTTTTCGACCGGCAGCGTTTTGACGGCTGGCAGTCCTCGGGCTCGAAGAAGCTCGGGGCCAGGCTGCGGGAGAAGACGCTGGCCATCATGGAAGGTCACCCGGGATCGCCCCTGCCGGACAAGATGACCCGGGAAGTGGAGAAGGTTCTCGGACTTTAGCTGGTTTTGCGCACGTCGCAAAGAAGCGCTTTGTAAACCGGAAAGCCGGAGAGCGGGTCCCGATTCTCGCTGTCAGTCAGCGTGTTCACGTTGGCCTCCCTCCAGGATTGGGGGCCCAGGGGGCCGCCCCCGGAGGCGTCTGCTTCCACTGCTCCCGGAATAATGTCCTCCGTTACCAGAGCCTCATATCGAACCCGGCCTCTCGGTGTCACAATCTCCACGGCGTCGCCGCTCGCTATGCCGCGGGGCAGTGCATCGTGGGGATTCATCCATACCAGGGGGTTTGGCCTTTGATCGGCGAGGGGCGCAATGTTGTGGTGCTGGGAATTGAAGAAAGTCTTGTTGCGCGAGCCTGAGTTGAACACGAGCGGAAAATCCCTGGCAAGCGCAGGGGCCGCGGCCGGCCCTTCCCGGGGCGGTGCGTACACCGGCAGGGCATCGTATCCGTTTTCTTTCAGAATGCGAGAGGCTATCTCGAACTTGCCGGACGGTGTCTCGAAGCCGGGTTTCCCGTCCCGGCGCAGGAGGCCCGACTCCCACTTGCGGTATCCAATGGGAGAAGCCGGGAGAACCACTTCTCCAGTCTTCTCCAGCTCCTCCAGGTCGATCCCGGTGCCCTCGAATGCCCAGCGGAGCATCTCCCGGGACGAGCGCGGAAAGAGGTGACCGTATCCGAGCCTGCCGGCAATCGCCGCCACGATGTCCCAGTCACTCCGCGACTCCCCCAGCGGCTCGATGACCTTGCGGCGAAGCTCCACGCGGCGGCCCGAGACAAGGTAGGAATCCTCCTCGAAGGAGGTTGCCGCGGGCAGGATGATGTCCGCATAGCGTGAATCCTCGGTGGGAAAACGATCGACCACAAGGAGAAAATCGAGCGCGGAGAATGCGCGCCGCCAGAGGCCGGGGTTGGGATAGCCGGTGATGATCGACGCCCCCCACACCACCATTGCGCGCACGGGATAAGGTTCGTCGTGGAGGATGGCCCGGGGGAGCTCCGTGGCATGGGCTTCCTTTCTGTACAGGTGGTAGAGGGGAAAGGTGCCCTTCCCGATCGGATCGATGCCGGACGGCGGCTCGAGGCGCCGACTTGTGTTTACCTTGAAATCAGTGTCCGGCATCTTGATAAGGTTTCCGCCCGGAGCATCGAGGTTGCCCGACAAGGCCCAGAGCGTCATGACCGCGCGTATGTTCTGTACGCCGCTGTTCGTGTACTCCAGCCCGGTATAAGAGAGAAGCGCTGCGCCGACGTACCCGGCGGATTTGGCGCCGCCGGATCCCGCAATGGCCCGCGCAACCTCGCGTATTGCTTCCGCGGGAATGCCCGTCATCTCCTCTGCCTTTTCCGGGGGAAAACCAGCAGCATAGGCCCGAAGCTCGTCGAAGCCGACTGTCCAGCGCTCGGCGAACTCCCGATCGTACAGCCCCTCTTCGATAAGCACGTGGATCATTGAAAGGGCCAGCGCGCCGTCCGTGCCGGGCCGGATTGCCAGCCACCGTGCGCCCGTGCGCCGGGCCGTTTCCGTGCGCCGATGATCGATCACCACGACCTTCGCTCCCCGCTGCACCGCCTGTTCGATCTGCCGCATCTGCGCGGGAGGGGAAGCATTGGCGGGGTTTGTGCCCCAGACCACGATGAGCCGGGCCCTGTCCAGATCGGGGAATGTGTCTATCCCCCAAACGCCGAACGTGACGGCAGGGGCGAGAACCGCGTGGCTCACGTAGCAGTTGGAACCAGCCCCGGTGGTATTAGGGGAGCCGAACGGAAAGAGCAGGCTCCAGGCGCTTGTTTCACGCACACCGGCAGGGGAAAGCATCTCCCAGAGCGATCTCTCGAAGGTTCCGCGGCCCGTGTACATGCAGACCGCGCGCGGGCCCTGCCGGCGCGCCACAGCGTGAAGCCCGTCGGCAATCGCGTCGAGGGCCTCTTCCCAGCCGATCCGCTCGAATCGGTTTTCCCCCCGGGCGCCCGCCCTTTTCAATGGAAACAGGAGCCGGTCGGGCGAATGAACGATGTCGGCCGCGCGGCCGACCCTGGCGCAGCTCACCGCGTCCGGGCGGCGCGTGTCGCCGTCACGGCGCGCACGGTATCCCGTGCGATTTCCCGTGACATTTCTCGGCACGACCTTGCCGATCCGGTTGCCTTCCACCGAAATCCGAACGGCGCACCCGGACGGGCAAAGTCCGCAGTGCCCTGATACAACCCTTGCGTCCTCCGGCACGATTTCCCCTTTCTTCCATTCTACCTCTCTTCGCTTGCATTAGGAAAGTGTTCATGGCTACTATTAGGGCAACGAAGGAGGCGTTTCCATGGCACGGAAGGTATTTCCCGGATTCTTGATCGCGGTTCTCCTCTTCTCGGTGACCTCTCTCTGGGCCGCGCCCGCGGTGCCCGGGGGCATCCTGAAGGTGGGAAGCCAGCCCATCGGCAACCTGGACCCGCACTTCGCGACGTCCATCGCCGATATCACGCTTCTCGAGCAGGTGTACCAGCACTTGACGTTCATCGATCCGAGCAACAGGCCGGTGCCGGACCTTGCCACCAAATGGCAGTCGGCCGACGGGAAGGTGTGGGTCTTCACGCTGCAGAGCGGCGCCCGATTCAACAACGGGAAGCCCGTCACCGTGGATGACGTGATCTTCAGCTTCAACCGCCTGCGGGACCCCAAGGTCGGCAGCCCCGCGGCAAGCCTCTTCAAGGGGATCCAGGACATCAAGGGCCTTGACGCATCACGCGTGCAGTTCACCCTTGCGGACACCAATCCCGAGTTCGCCAGCGACGTGGGCGACTATCATGCGTGCATCATTCCCAGCGGCAGCACGGATCCCGGCAAAGAGCGGGTGGGAAGCGGGCCGTTCATGATCGCCTCCTACTCTCCCGAAGACAGGCTCGTATTGAAGAAGAACCCCCACTTCAAGCAGAAGGATGCAAACGGCATCGCCCTGCCTTACCTGGACGAGATCGACATGATTTTCTCCCCTGACCTGGGCGGACAGGTGGAAGCCCTGCGCGGGGACCAGCTCAACTACGTGCCCGGCCTGAGCACGCAGTTCGCGGACGCCGTGAAAGCGGATGCGCACACGAAGATCATCACGAACATGTCCAACATGCATTGGGTCCTGCACATGCGCTCCGACGCAGGCCACCCCGCCGCGGACAATCGCGTGCGCCAGGCCTTGAAACTGGCCACCGATCAGCAGGCGCTGATCGACGCCGTGCGCCCGGGCCTCGCGTCGGTCGGCAATGGCTTCACGCCGGTCGGACCGGGGTTTGCAGACTACTATCTCAACCAGCCCCCGAAGATGGACCTCGCAAAGGCAAAGAAGCTGCTTGCCGATGCCGGGTATCCCAACGGGCTGAAGATATCGCTCGCCGCACAGAACCAGCTCGACGTCGTGCCCGTCGCCACGGTATGGAAGGAACAGATGGCGAAAATCGGCGTCGATGTGGACATCCAGATCGTTCCCTCCGACGTGTATTACGGGGAAGGAGATCAGAGCTGGCTGAAGGCCGATTTCGGAATCACTGACTGGGGGACCCGGGCCACGCCCGTCACCTACTTCAAGCTCGCCTACACGAGCGAGAGTCAGTGGAACGAAAGCCACTGGTCGGATGCGGAGTTCGACGCGCTCACCTCCAAAGTGGACAAGGAGATGGACCGGGCGAAGCGCGCCGCGCTGTACAAGCAGGCGCAGCAGATCCTGATCGACCGGGGCCCGGTCATCGTGACCTATTTCGAGAAGGCGGTCGCGGGGCTCAGCGCCAACCTCGAGGGCGTGGTCCTTGCGTCGGACTGGGCCAGGACCCGGTTCACGAACGCGTACTTCAAGAAATAGCGGTTTGCCGGTCGAAGGGAATCGGAATACCCCCGGGCTGTCGGGGGTATTCCAATGAAAGTCTCTGAACGCTCCCGCCGTCTCCGTGTGCTCGTCCGTTCCTGGGCAAGGCTGCGTCGGAATCCCGCGGCGCTGGCCGGCACGATCATCTTTCTTTTCTTTCTCCTCATGGCGATTTTCGGAAGCCTGGTGGCTCCCTATGGATTCCAGGCCCAGAATATCGCGGCCCGGCTCACGCCGCCGGGCGCCGCGCACCTCTTCGGCACCGACCAGTACGGAAGGGATATCTTCAGCCGCGTCCTCGCGGGAAGCCGCACGATCTTTCTCCTGAGCGGCACGGGGACCCTTCTTGCCGCGCTGATCGGCGTCAGCATCGGCCTCCTGTCCGGCTATTATGGGCGGCTCTGGGATGAAGCGCTCATGAGGGTCCTGGACGTGCTGCTCTCTTTCCCGCCTCTGCTCTTCGCGCTGCTTCTTCTTGCCACGGTGGGCCCGTCCGTGCTGAACCTGCTCCTCGTGGTGACGGTCCTCTACGTGCCCATGCTCGCGCGCCTGGCGCGCAGCATGGTGCTGGACCTCAAGACAAAGGAGTTCGTCGAGGCGGCCAGGATCCGGGGTGAGGGGGATTTCGTCATCCTCTTCCGGGAGATACTCCCTAATGCAATGGCTCCCCTCCTCGTGGAAATGTCGGTGCGCTTCTCCTATTCGATCTTCCTCGTCGCTTCGCTCGGGTTCCTCGGTCTGGGGGTCCAGCCGCCGTCCCCGGACTGGGGCCTGCAGATCAACGAAGCGCGAAGCTACTTCGCCACCGCGCCGTGGATCCTTCTCTTTCCCGCCGGGGCGATATCACTCCTCGTCGTGGCCACCAACCTGATGACGGACGGGCTGCGCCAGGTCCTGCAGCCGGGGACGGGAAGGTAGCAGCCGTGGCAGATCACCCGCCGGTATTCCACACCCAGGGACTCTCCATCGGGTACGAAACGGAATCCGGGCTCCTGGGGGCCGTACGGGATGCAACCCTGAGCATTGCGGAGAAAGAATGCTTCGGACTGGTCGGTGAATCGGGTTCGGGCAAGACCACACTGGCCATGGGGGCCATCGGCTACCTGAGCGGCAACGGCCGGGTCACCGCGGGCTTCTCCCGGCTGCGGGACCAGCAGCTCACGGGATTGTCCCGGCGGCGGATGCGGAGGATCTGGGGAAGCCGCATTGGCATGGTCTACCAGAACCCGTCCACGGCGCTCAATCCTTCGATGAGAATCGGCGGTCAGCTCGCGGAGATCGCCCGGCGGCACCTCGGGCTGTCCCGAGTGGAGGCGGGCAGGAAGGCGCGGGACATGCTGGCCCGGGTGGCCATGCCTGATCCCGAGTCGGTTCTCCGCCGCTACCCTCACCAGCTCTCCGGCGGCATGCTGCAGCGCTCCGTCATCGCCATGGCGCTGATCACGGACCCCGAGCTGCTGATCCTGGACGAGCCGACCACGGCGCTGGACGTGACCACGCAGGCCGTTGTCCTCGATCTCGTCCTTCGTCTCAAAAGGCAATTCGATTCTTCCATCCTGTACATCACCCATGACCTTGCCGTGGTCTCCAAGCTCTGCGACCGGGTGGGAGTGATGTACGCAGGGGAGTTCTGCGAGCAGGCGGACATGCGCACCCTCTACAAGCGCCCCCTCCATCCCTACACGCTGAGCCTGCTCGGCTGCGTCCCGCGCTTTGAGCGTGAAGCAGGGAAGCGGCTGCTCACGAGCATTCCCGGCATGATACCGAGGCTGGACGAGCTTCCCCAGGGCTGTGTCTTTGCCCCCCGGTGCGCCTTTGTGCGAGAGGAGTGCACAATACGGCGGCCGCCGCTGGTCGAGGTGCAGCCCGGTCATTTCAGCGCGTGCATCCGCTGGAGCGAGCTCCCCACCGCGGCGGAATACGCCAGGGCTGCACAGGTCATCCCGCCGCATCCCGAAGAGCGGCGCGAGGTGCTTCGGATCCAGGACCTGAAAAAAAGCTACCCGGCCGTGGAGCGTCTCTTTGGCGTGGCGGGCGGCGAGCAGCGGACCGTGAAAGCAGTGGACGGCGTGACGCTCTGGGTCAGGCAGGGAAATACCCTTGGCGTCGTGGGGGAAAGCGGGTGCGGAAAGACCACGATGCTGCGCGCGGTCATCGGGCTCGCGCCGAAAAGCAGCGGGGAGATCACGCTGGGCGGCGCGGGCTTGGATCCGGGCGTGGCCGAGCGCCCCCGGTCCATCCTGAAAAAAATGCAGATGGTCTTTCAGAATCCGGAGGCTTCCCTCAACCCCCGTCACACGGTGGGCCGGGCCATCGGGCGCCCCCTCTCGCTTCTTTCCGCTGTCCCGCGCGGGGAGCTCAAGAGCCGGGTCCTCGCTCTCCTGCGGGCGGTCAACCTGTCTGAAAGCTATTACCATCGGCTTCCCGAGGAGCTGAGCGGGGGCGAAAAGCAAAGAGTGGCGATTGCGCGCGCGTTTGCGGCAGACCCTGAGGTGATTCTTCTCGATGAGCCGCTTTCCTCCCTTGACGTGTCCGTCCAGGCTTCCCTGGTCAACCTCCTCACCGAGCTCCAGGAGAAAAACGGCGTTTCCTACCTTTTCATTTCCCACGACCTTGCCGCCGTGCAGCACCTTTCCCATTGGATCGCGGTCATGTATCTGGGCGCCCTGATGGAGTGGGGCGATGCCGCCGAAGTCTTCGCGCCGCCCTACCATCCCTACACGGAGGCCCTGCTTTCGGCCATTCCGGTGGCCGACCCTGACGTCGTGCAGCGTCCCCTTCGTCTTGAAGGGAACGTGCCGAGCGCGCTGAACGTGCCCGGAGGCTGCCGCTTCCACACGCGATGCCCGCGCAAGCTGGGCAGGATCTGCGAGACCCAGACGCCGCCATGGCGCGAAGGAAAGAACAACCATCAGATCTACTGCCACATTCCGCTGGACGAGCTTGCCCGGCTGCAGGCGGAGAAACCCGAATGATCTCCTATATCGCCCGGCGTCTCGGTCTCGTGCTCCTCACGCTGTTGATTTCATCCGTGTTGATCTTCGTCGTGACGCAGATCCTTCCGGGGGACGTGGCAAAAGCCATCCTCGGACGGTTTGCCACCCCGGAGGCTCTCCAGGGACTGCGGGCAAAGCTCGGTCTCGACCGGTCCCTCCCGATGCAATACGGAAGCTGGCTGGTGCATTATGTCCAGGGCGATTGGGGAGTTTCGTTGAGCACGGGGGAGCCGGTCCTGAACCTTGTCGCGGCCCGGCTGCGGAACTCCGGCATGCTCGCCCTCGTGGCGTTCGTCATGTATGTGCCGCTGGGGATCCTGCTCGGCCTGCTCGCCGCGCTGCGCCGGAACAAGGCCGCCGACCAGATCATCTCGATCGCCTCACTGGCGTTCATCGGGCTTCCCGAGTTCGTCACGGGGGTCGTCCTTATCGCGGTGTTCGCCCTCAAGCTGAACTGGCTGCCCGCGAGCTCGGCCATCACCCCGGAGGCGGGGCTCCTGGAAGCGCTTCCCCGGCTCATCCTGCCGGGCATCACCGTTTCCTTGGTGAGCCTCGCCTATATCACCCGCATGACCCGGTCAGCCACCGTGGAGGTGCTGTCAACGGATTACGTGCGCAGCGCGTACCTGAAGGGACTCCACCCGGCCCGCGTGCTTTTCACGCACGTCCTGCGCAATTCGCTCCTGCCCACCGTGACGGTGATCGCAATCGGCATCGGCTGGCTTATTGGCGGGCTGATCGTGACCGAGTCTCTCTTCAGCTACCCCGGCCTGGGCCGGCTCCTGCTTTTCGCCATCCAGCGCAGGGACATCCCCCTGCTGCAGGCAATCACGCTCCTGCTCGTCATCGTGTTCAGCGTCTCCAACCTGCTGGCAGATCTGCTTTACGCGGTGTTGAATCCCCGCATCCGCTACAACTGATCAGCGCGAGCGGAAAGACCCCCGCCTCTGCGGACCGTGCGAGTTGGGCAAAGGGCTTGCGTGTCTGCTGGCCGGTCTCTGCCGGGGGGCGCTTTTCTGCGCCGGCGTCGGCTTCGAAGTGTAGTCAAACCCTTCGACTCTCTGCCGGGGCAGGCGGCGTCCGAGCGCGCGCTCGATGGCGCCGAAATCCCTCTCCTCCTCGGGAGAAACGAGAGTCAGGGCGTCGCCCTTGAGCTGGGCCCTTGCCGTGCGGCCGACCCTGTGGATGTAGTCCTCGGGCTGGTGGGGAACGTCGAAGTTCACCACCGAGCCCAGCGCTTCCACGTCGATGCCGCGCGCGGCGATATCGGTGGCCACCAGGACCTGGAACTTACCCTGCTTGAAGCCGGCAAGAGCCGCGGTGCGCTGTGATTGGCTGCGGTTCCCGTGGATCCGTGCACACTGCACGCCGTTGTGGTCCAGGAAATCCGCCAGCCTGTTGGCCCGGTGCTTGGTGCGGGTGAACACGAGAACGCTTCCCGTGATCCCCTTGCCCAGCAGCTCGAGGAACAGGTTGGACTTTCGGTCCGAAGGAACGGGAAACACCGAGTGCGTGATGCCGGTGGCAGGAGCCGGCTTCCTGTCGATATTCAGCCGGACCGGGTCCCGCAGCAGCTCCCGGGACAGGGTGACGATGGCGGGGGGGAGCGTGGCGGAGAAGAAGAAGGTCTGACGGTCCTTCGGCACCGCGGCGAGGACGCGCTTGACGTCGGGCAGGAAGCCCATGTCAAGCATCCTGTCCGCCTCGTCGATCACGAGGAACTCCACGCTGGACAGGTCCACGTAGCTGTTTCGCAAGTGGTCCAGGAGCCTGCCGGGGCAGGCAACCACCATGTCCACGCCTTTGCGGAACGCGCGCTCCTGCGCCCCCATTGCCACTCCGCCGTGAACGGCGGCGCAGGTCAGGCGGGTGCCGGAAGCAAGCTCGCGGAAATGATCGGCGATCTGGGCGGCAAGCTCCCGTGTCGGGGCAACGACCAGGGCGCGCGTGGCGCCGCGCTGCATGGGCAGAAGCTTGTGCATGATCGGGAGCAGGAAGGCGGCAGTCTTGCCGCTGCCCGTTTCCGCGCTGGCCAGGACGTCACGTCCCTCCATGCCGGGCGGAATAGCCGTCATCTGGATGGGCGTGGGCTGTTCGAAGCCCATGCGCCGCGCAGCGGCCTGAAGCTCCTTTGCGAGGGAAAAGCTTGAGAAATTCATTGAGATCCTTCTACCGGGAATTCTTATGAAGAGGTCCGGTTACGTATCCGGCTTGTTTGAGTGTGAATTCGGTGGGATCGCCGGTGAGGCCGCCGCGAGGACTAGTAAGGCCCTGTTCACTCGTTGAATGCCGTCAGGCCCCGTGACACGGCGCGCTGATGTGAGATGAATGTACACGCATCGGCGGGCAGTGTCAACGGCTCGCGACGAGCGCCGCGATCATCCGTTCTGGCGTGATGGCTTTGTCGAAAGATCCAGCTTCATGCGGTCCCGCATCTGGCGGAAAGCGGAAAGAGTTTTCTGGACGTCTTCTTCCGTGTGCGCGGCGGTGGGGATCATGCGGCAGAGGAACACGCCGTGGGGCACGACCGGGAATGTCACGCCGGACACGAATATGCCGTAGTCCTCGCGCAGCATGGTCATCAGCGCCATGCCGGTCTTCTTGTCACCCGCCACAACATATACCGGCGTGATCGGAGACTCGGGTTCCCCGATGTCGAACCCCAGGTCCACAAGCCCTGATTGCAGCATGTGCGCGATGTGCCACATCTTCTTGCGCAGCCCGGGCTCCCCTTCAACTATCGAGAGCGCTTTTTCCACGGTCTTCACGTACACCATGGGCAGTGCCTTGGCAAAGACGTTTGTCCGCGCATTGTAGCGCACCCACTCCACCACGTCGGAGTCCCCGGCCGTCACCCCGCCGATTGCCGCAAACGCTTTGGCGAACGTGCCGAAGTACAGATCGATCTTGTCCTGCACGCCGAAGTGCTCACCCGTTCCGCGGCCCTCCGCGCCCATGACGCCGAACCCGTGGGCGTCGTCCACGAACAGGCGCGCGCCGTAGCGATCCTTGAGCGCGCAGATATCGGCGAGCCGGGCGCAGTTGCCTTTCATCCCGAACACGCCCTCGGTCACGATGAGGATCCCTCCCCTGCGGTCCTTTTCCGCCGCGCGAAGGTGGGACTCGAGGTCGTCCATGTTGTTGTGCTTGTACGGCCGAAAGCGCCGGCCGGCCGACGCGAGCAGCGTGGCGTCGATCATGGAGGCGTGGGAGAGAGAGTCGATGACGATGATGTCCTCAGGGCCCACCAGCGCCGAGACGGTGCCCAGCACGCCAAGGTACCCGTAGTTGAAGACAATGGAGGCCGGCTTGCGGCAGAACGCGGCCAGCTTCCTCTCCAGCTCGATGTGCTCCTGCGTGTTGCCGGTGAGCAGGCGCGAGCCCATGGGGGCGCTGGGACCGAAGCGCCTGATGGCCTCAGCGGCCGCGGCAGTGAGCTCGGGCCTGCCCGAGATGCCGAGATAGTTGTTGATGGCCCAGACAATGACTTCCTTGCCCTGGAATTTCATCCGGGGGCCCGGCTCTCCTTCGAGAATCGGCTGGGAGAAGTACATGTCTTTGGCGACGCGGAGATCGCCGAAGTAGCCGCCGTCGGTCCGGCACTTCTGGAAGATATCGTTCATGCAAGTGCCTCACGGAGCAGCCGCAGGCCGCGCGCGGGGCCGTCCGTGCGCAGCTCCTCGATCGTAAAAGTCGCGTCTTCCCGCAGCGCCGCCGTTCTGCGCGAGGCAAGAAACCTGCGCCGTCCGCCCCCCGTGATGTTGAGCAGAACGGCGTCTTTGGGCCTGATGCGTCCCGCGCGCGCGGCATCCAGCAGCGATGCCACGGCCACTTCCGCCGCGGGATCGATGTCGCTGCCTTCGCTCTCCTCGAAAAGAATGCCCGCGCTGCGCGCTTCCTCGTTCGTCACCCGGTACATGAACCCGTCCGTGTCGCGGAGCGCGTCGTAGAGGCCGCCCGTCACAGAATAGGGCGGGTTCCTGTTGCCGAGCACCTGCGCGCGCATGGCCTGGGAGCGGTGCCGCGCTTCGGGGACGGACTCGGCGGCAAGGGTGCGCGATCCTGCCTCCCACGCATCCGTCATGGGGGTGAAGGGGGCGTTCTGCGCGAGGTGGAGCTTCATCTTCCTGCTGCCGAATCGTCCGTCCTCCAGCAGCCTCAGATTCATTTCCCATGCCGCGATGGCGCCTGTCCCGCTCCCGACAGCCTGGAAGTAGTGATCCGGGATTTGTCCGACAGCTTCGACGGCGGCGAGCACGGTCGTGCCCATTCCGTCACGGCGCGCCGCATTGCGCGCGCCGCCCTCCGGGTAGTAGCCCTCGGTGCCGGCTATTCCGTTGCCCAGCTCGACGGCATCGGCATAATCGGCGCCCCCCTCGATCACCGCCAGCCGCACCGTCGGGCGGCGCGCTCCGGTGCCCCAGAGCATCGACATGCCGCGCCGGGGGACCACGATCAGCGCGGGCACGTCGTAGCGGCTGCAGGCGTGGTGGAACGCGCGCGCCGTGTTGCCCGCCGAGGAGACCACAAGGGCGGACTCCCAGCCGTCCATGACCCTGCCGCACACGGCCTGGGCTTCGAGCTCCTTGAACGTGCAGGTTTCCATCCGGGCGCCCTTCTCGGGCCACCAGCCGCTGAACACGACGAACAGGTTTTCGAGCCCCAGGAGCGCGCCCAGGCCGGTGCTGCGGTACACCGCCGGCCCTGCCGCGCCGGGGAGCCGCCGCCTGATCGGCAGCCAGTCGAAGAAGCGGAAGACCCCTGAATGCTCGGGATGCGCCCTGAACTTCTTTTCCCGGTAGACCGCCCTCAGCAACGCGGGGGGATGCGGCGTGGGACAGGAAAGAAGAAAGTCATGAGGAGAGTCTTCGTACGTCCCGCCGCAGACAGGACACGCCAGCACGTAGTGGGGTTCGGTTGCTTGTCTTTTTTCCCGCGCTTTCATACTCTCGCACACGAGACTGTTTTCCGCGCGGGGAAGTGTCAACGGCCGCGGCGCCGGAAGTGCTTAAAACGCGGGTTTCCCGAGGCATCGGGTTCCCGGTGGTCTCATGGAGACTGCTGAAAACAGGAAGAAGCCGGATATTTGACCGCGGCATCCGGTCCGTGACCAGGGGAGATTCATGGAGAAAAACCGCAAGGACACCCTGCTGAGGATCGGCGAGAGGCTTTTTGCCCAGCACGGCTACCGTGATGTCAGCATCAGGGATATCACGGATGCGGCGGGCCTCGGCATGGGCAGCTTCTATACCTACTTCCCCAGCAAGGAAGGCTTCTACTCCTCCATCCTGGACACAATCGAGCAGCGGGGCGTCCGGGACATGGAGAAGCACGTGAACAGCCTCCATTCGCCCCTTTTCCGGTTGAAAGCCCTCTTTCGCTATACGACGCTCAGCCTGCGCAGCAACGAGATCCTTCGGGGCATCTACACCGGGGAGAGGCGGTACCTCTACCCGGGTCTCGAGGACAGGGTGAGCAGCGGCAGCACTCTCTTCGACCGCATCGAAGAGCTCATAGAGGAGATTCTGGCGGAGGGCACGCGCAGAGGAGTGTTTCGCACGAGCCTTTTCCGCAACCCGAAGAGGATGCTCATTGCGATCTTCACGACCCTGCCCCTCAACATGCCCGGGCCCTACACGGAAGACCTCACCGACGACGTGATGATGCTGATCGAGCGGGGGCTGAAGAGGTGGCTCCGCTTTCGCCAGCGCGACGAGAGGCTGGACTCGAGAGCGCGCCGCAGGGCGCCACCGCAAACGCCATAACGCGAACCGGATAAATTGTTCATTTGTTCGGCGCAGCCGCTCATTTTCGGCCGCGCGGCCCCTCCGGGAACCATAAAACCCCTGATTCAGTCGTGTGCGTGTTGACGGGCAGCCCTGGTATGCAAAGAATCCCCGACCAGGAGGATGCCATGGAACCGAAGAAGGAAAACCGCTTGTCCCTGGACTGGTGGACGGTCATCGTGGCCTTCACCCTTGCCGCCCTCGTGCTGGTGGGCCTGCCGGCCATCCCCTGGTAGGAGCATGCCGATGAAACGGTTCGTGGATGCAGCTCTGCGGCTGCTCCCCGGCATCGCGCTCGTGGTGGCGCTGGCAATCGGGGGCAAGCTCCTCTCCAACTGGCTCCAGACGGTCATCGCCGTCGCGTGGATTCGCTCCCTGGCGTCGAGTGTCATCATCGCAATCGTGGGCGGAATGCTCATCGGCAATCTCGTGCCCCTTCCCCGGTTCTTCGCGCCCGGCATCGGCACGTACGAGTTTTTCCTGAAAGTGGGCATCGTCCTGATGGGCGCCCGGTTCCTCCTGACCGACATCGCGCGTCTGGGCGGCATCGGGCTTGCCGTGGTGGTGGTGGAGATCCTTTTCTCCATCGCCTTTGTGGGGCTTTTCGCGCGCATGTTCGGCCTTCCCGGGAAGCTGGGGAGCCTCCTCTCCGTAGGGGTCGGTATCTGCGGGGTGTCCGCAATCATGGGCGCCGCGGGCAGCATTGACGCGAAAAAAGAGGATACGAGCTACGCCATAGCGGTCATCCTTGTCTTCGGCGCGGCCGCCCTCATCGTGTACCCCCTCATCGGCAGGCTCCTTTCCATGTCGGACAAGGTCTTCGGTGTCTGGGCCGGCCTTGCGGTGGACAACACGGCGGAAGCCGTTGCGACCGGTGCCATCTACTCGAAGGCGGCCGTCGCCTATACGACGCTTGCCAAGTTGTGCCGCAACGCCCTCATGGGATTCGTCATATTGGGGTTTGCCGTGTATTACTCCCGGCGGGGAATGGCCAAAGAGGTGACGCACAAGGGGCTCTTCCTCTGGCAGAAGTTCCCCAAGTTCGTGCTCGGCTTTCTCGCGCTTTCCCTCCTCTTCAGTCTTCTGCTCGCCGTCTTCCCTTCCCAGGAATCGCGCGCGTTCCTCTCCTCCAAGACCGGCGCATTGAAGAACCTTTCCGAATGGGCATTCCAGCTCACATTCATCGGCGTGGGCCTGCGCACGAGCTTCAAGGACATGGTCCGCACCGGGGCAAAGCCCCTGGTGGTCGGGGTCGTGGCGGAAGCTGCCGTGGCAGTGTTCACGATCGGCGTTGTCTATGCCGTGGCGGGTTTTCTGCCGACGCTCTGAAATCCCGACGCGGCTGTCAACGGCCCGGCCGGCGCGGGTAGAGGAATCGCTTGATCTTCTGCGAAGGGGTCCTCTCGAACGGCTCGCTCTGCAGCTCCATCCGGTGCAGGCTGCTGAAGCCGGGAAGCCGGGTGTTCACCTCTTCCTTGATGCGTTCCAGCAGGACGGCAAAAGGAGTCTTTCCCGGTCCGTCAGATGCGGCCGGCGTGGGCGCGGGCAGGCCGGGCTTGAGCTGCACCAGCGCGATGACGCTCGCCCCTTCGCCGTACACGAGGCTGTCCTCCATGTACGGTGACTGATTGATGACCGCCTCGATCTCCTCGGGGTAGATGTTCTCTCCCGAGGCGCCGAGAATCATGTTCTTCAGGCGTCCGCGTATGGAAAGCCGGCCCTTGGAGTCGAGGGTCCCCAGATCGCCGGTCCGCAGCCAGCCGTCCTCCGTGAACACCTCGCGAGTGCGCGCATCATCACGGTAATAGCCGCTCATCACATTGGGTCCCCGCACCTGGATCTCCCCTTCACCCGTGTCGGGGCGCGGGTCCGCGATGCGCACCTGCACTCCCGGCATGGCGCGCCCTGTCCCTCCCGGGCGCGTCCTGAAGGGCGGAGCCCCCGCAATCACGGGAGCAGTTTCGGTGAGGCCGTAGCCGACCGCATAGGGAAATCGGGCGGCCCGGAGGAACCGCTCCACGTCGGGGGCGAGGGCGGCGCCGCCGATCGGCATGGCACGGAGCCTGCCGCCGAAGGTCTTCCTCAACTTTCGCCCGGCAAGCAGAGTGAGGAGCCGGCGAAAAACGGGAATCCGATAGAGACGGATCTTCTCCAGCTCGGGCTGCACTTTTGTGCGGTAGATCTTTTCAATGACGAGCGGCACGGACAGCACGATGGTCGGCCGCACGCGCTGCAGCGCGGGAATGAGGGCGGTCGCCGAGGGCGGCTTGTCCAGATAGTACACGGCGGCGCCGCACGAGAGGGCGGCCACAAGGCCGAGGGTGCACTCGTAGGCGTGCGCGAGCGTGAGAATCGAGAGCAGCCGATCCGTGCGCCGCACGTGAACGAGCGGGTGCGTGGCCAGCGCATCGAAGACGATGTTGCGATGGGTGAGCATGACCCCTTTCGAATGCCCGGTGGTGCCGGAGGTGTAGATGATGGCTGCCAGGTCATCCTCCGCAACTGCGGGCAGCTCGAAAGGCGCTTCGGGCAGAGAGGAAAACTCCTCGATGTCGATGGCCGGGCCTGCCCCTGCTACGCGCGCCACCTTGTCCCGAAGCCGCGCGGAGACGATGACGGCCCTGCAGCCGGCGTGGTCAATGATGTTCTCGATCTGGGCGGGCTGGAACTCCGTCATGATGGGCACGGCAACCGCGCCCATGCCCGTGACGGCAAAATAGGCGATACCCCACTGGGTCATGTTTTCCGAGAGGATCGCGACCCTGTCTCCCCGGCGCACGCCCCGGCCGTCGAGCAGGGACGCTACGGTCTGCACCCGGGTGAGAAGCGCTTTATAGGTGAGGGGCTCGCCGTTCACCATCGAAAGCGCGGGACGGCCGGCGTGCGCGCGGGCGCTTGCTTCGAGCACCGCGGGAAGAGTGAGGCTCACCATGCCGGATCAGGCCTGGTCCATTTTCTGCCAGAGAGAGCGCGCGGCGGACTGGGCTGCCGCGTAGACGGGCGCCGTATCCCATCGAAACGTTCTGCTCTCCATGATGATCCTGCCGTTCACGATCACCGTGTCCACGTCCCTGCTTCCCATGCCGAAGATCGCATGGCCTGCGACATTCTCCCGCACGAGAGGGGTCGGCGCGTCGTAGTCCAGGATGAGGAGATCCGCCTTGTAGCCCTCCTCCACCCTGCCGAAGCTCTCACCAAAGCAGCGATGGAGGATCTCGTTTCCGCTCTGGAGGAACCGCATGAAGGCGCCCGGTGTGAGAGGGCCTCCCGCGTCACGGTGGCGGAAATAGGCGAACTTGGTCTCCAGGAGCATATCGGAGCCGATCCCATCGGTGCCCAGCGCGACGTTTTTCACCCGGGGCAGCTCGGCATTGTAGCCGACGTGGTTGTTCATGTTCGAGCGGCAGTTGTGGGCGAGAAATGCCCCGCGCACGTTGAGGATCTCCCGGTCCGCGGCGGTGAGGTACAGGCCGTGCGCCACCAGGGACTTTTCGGAGAGAAGGCCGAACTCATCCAGCCTGCGCAGCGGATCCTTTCCATATGCGCCGTGGGAGAAGGAAACGTCAAAGGCATCTTCCGCCGCGTGCACGTGGAATCCGCGTCCGGTGGCCGACACGACATCCGCGAGCGCCGCAAGACCGTCATTGGAAAGTGTGAAGGGCGCATGGCCCCCGATCATCGCTTCCACCAGGCGCTCTTTGCCCTTGCTCTTTTTCTCCTCCTCCACCCGCCGCGCAAAAACCCGGTTCTCTTCCACCCCCTGCTTCAGGCCCTCCGGACCGTTCCTGTCCGTGGTCTCGTAGCAGAGGATGCCGCGGAGGCCCACCTTCTCGAAACACCCCTTCAGCATTTCCAGGGAGCCGGCAATAAAGGAAGGAGATGCGTGATGATCGATCACGGCCGTGCAGCCCGCCTTGACCGCGTCCAGCGCGCAGATCATCCCGCTGGACAGGAGTGCATCGGCGTCCAGCGCCTTGTCCAGTCGCCACCAGAGGTTCTGCAGCGTGGAGACGAAGTCGGTGCTCGAGGGGATTCGGGCCATGATGCCGCGGGAAAGACCGGAGTAGAAATGGTCATGACTGCACACGAGGCCCGGCATGACGATGCGTCCCGCCAGGTCGAGGGTCCTTTCCGGCTTGAGCCCCTCCGCGGCGGCCCGTCCCACCGCCTGTATTTCCGTGCCTTCGATCACCACATCGACGCCGGGAATCACCTCGGCGGGATGCAGGTGCACGAGCGTGGCGTTCTTCAATACGATCATTGCCGTTCTCCAAGAAGGTAGGGGTAGTGGCGCGCGATCGTGCTCACCACCGCTTTGGCCGAACCCTCGTCCATGCCGTCCGTCACGTTTCCCGCGGCGTCCACGATCAAGTCGCGGACCCGGCCGTCCAGCCGGACCACCCCCCTGCCCTTTCGGAGGAAGAAACCCGGGTTGGTGCTGTCGCGGAAGTCCGCTTCGTTATCAAACACGGTCAACTTGTCCTTGTACGGCCGCCCCTCCCACGGGCAGAAGGTGGCGCAGTTCCCGCATTCATTGCAGAAGGCATCCAGGTGGAGAATCTGCGCCTCGTCGCTGAAGCCCTCCACGCGAACGAAAGTGTTGGCCCTGTTCGGACAGACTTCGACGCACTTGAGACACAACGCCCTGCAGCCGAGACAGCGTCGCGATTCGGTGTCCCGGACCTCGTCGTCATCGGCGCCCGCGGCAGACACGGGTATCAGACGGTCGCGCAGGGTGCGCAGGCGGGTGGTATCTTCGGCAGGTACGTCCCAGGCCGGGGCCCCGCGGGCGCCCGCGCTCCCAGGCGCGCGACCAGGCGCGCGACCTTGCGCGATTTGCGTGATTTGCGCGGCTTCCTGCGCGCAGATGGCATCCACCGCCCTGCGCGCCGAGGCAATTGCGCGAACGATGGTCTCTGCTCCCGCTGCCGCGTCCCCGATGAGATACAGTCCGGGCACGCCGGTTTCCTGCGTGCGTGCGTCGATTGAGGGCTTGCCGGGAGGCAGCCCGAGACTTACAAGTGCCCTGCTGTCCACCTCGGCGCCCAGCGCGGTGATAAGGGTGTCGGCCTGAAAGGTCTCTCGCGCTTCCGTGGCCACCGGGCGGGCGCGGCCGGTCTGATCTTCGGCGCCCAGCTCCATCACGCGGCACACAAGCCCGGCTTTCGGTGTCCAGCTCTCCGGCGCGCGCAGGAAATGAAAGAGTATCCCCTCCTCCCGCGCGGAGGCATACTCCTCCGCGGAGGCAGGCATTTCCCGCTCCGACCTGCGATAAACGATCCGCACCGCCTTCACGCCCTTGCAGCGCTTTGCGGCCCGCGCTGCGTCCATTGCAGTGTCTCCCGCGCCGATAGCAACAACCGACCGTCCGAGACGAAGTGAGGACGGGTCTTTCCTGAACTGCCTGAGGAACGCGGACGCCTCGCGCGCCCCCTCGATGCCGATGCTCTTGTCCGCCTCCGCGCCGATGCCGGCAAGCACGTAGCGGTATCCTTCCGCGTTCAACTGCCCGACGCCCGGCTTTTCTTTCACTCCGAAGTGGAACTGGACGCCCAGGTCGGTCAGGAAAGACACGTCCTTTTCCACCGCGGAGGCGGGCAGACGGAACCCGGGCAGAAGCCAGCGAACTATCCCTCCCGGCTCGCTCTCCCGCTCGAACACGTGCGCCTCGAAGCCCTCGCGTGCCAGGAACGACGCGGCAGCGAGCCCTGCGGGACCTGCGCCTACCACGGCTGCTTTCACTCCCCTCGGCGCCGCTTTCCGCGCGGCCAGCCTTCCGCTTGAACGATAGGCGTCATAGCCTTTCTCTGCGGCGATCCTTTTCACTTCCCTTATCCGAACAGACCCTTCCCAGTCCAGGCGCGTGCAGTTCTCCGTGCATTGATGGTCGCAGAGATAGCCTGTCATGAAGGGAAGCGGGTTGCGCCTGTAGATGACCTCGAAGGCTTCCTCGTACCTTCCCGCGCCGGCAAGGTGCACGTATTCGGGAACGTCCTGGCAGATCGGGCAGGCATGCATGCACGGAGCGACGAAACAGTCGAACAGGGGAAGCGGCCTTTCCACGTGGACCTTGCCGGCGCCACGGAAGTCTTTTCTGACGTAAGGGGCACCGCGCGCAGCCTCCGCTGCGCGTCCAAGCCTCCTGGCATCGACGCGCGGGGAGCTCCATGACGCGGCATGTCTTTCCGCGGTCTCCGCAAGCTCTTTCAGCCTTCCATATCCGCCCGGCTTCAACAGCTCAGTGGCAAGCGTGATGGGGCGTATGCCGGCTTCAAGCACCTCTCCGATATTCCAGGCGGACACACCGCCGGAAAACGAGAGGGGAAGCCCTCCCTTGAAATCTGCCGCAAGGCTGGCCGCGAGGGTGATTGTCAGCGGGTAGAGAGCCCTGCCCGACATGTACATCTCGTCCCCGGGCAGGACGCCCTTGCTGTTGGCCGCCGCAAGGGTGTTGGAAAGCTTGGCCCCGAAATGCCTGCCTTCCTGCTTCCCCAGGCCGAGAAGCCGGGTCAGCATGGGGACCGCGTCCGTATATTGAAGATCCTTGCGGAAGCCTTCCGGATTCAGTTTCACGTAGCCAAAGCCCAGCCCGGAGAGTATCTCTTTCGCGCGTTCGTGCCCCAGGAGCGTGGGGTTGAGCTTCACGAGCGTGTCCAGTTTCTTCTCCCGAAGCAGATATGCGCAGATCGATTCTATCTCACCGGGGGGACAGCCGTGCATCGTGGAGAGGGTGACGGAAGCGCAGATCCGGCCGGGGACCCGGGACGGAAGCTCGCGAAGAAGGGGCGCGCGCGCTATCCACGGCGTGCCCTGCAGAAGGCGCGCGTCCGCAGCCAGGGCTGCAAGCTCTTCCCGGTAGCGCGTGAAGAGCGGCTCTTGCGAGGAGTCGATGAGCCGATCGATGATCCGGTCCATCTTCTCCGTTTTGATGCCTTCAAGGTCGTAACCGACGCTCATGTTGAAAAGCGTTCCCGGGTCGCGGGGCTCCGCGCCCGTGAGCGTGTGAATGGCGTGGACAAGCAGCCAAGCCTTGAGGTACTCATCATAGGCCTCGTCGAGGCTGAGCTCGGTGGACCACTCGACATTGTAGCCTTCGTCCGCGGCGTCGATGCAGGGCTTGGCAACGGTGAGCGCGTCGAGCTTCTGCACGGTCTTCAGCTCGATGTAGCGCCCCCCTGCCAGCCAGGCGGCGATGATATTCTGGCTGAGCTGCGTATGAGGGCCCGCTGCCGGCCCCACGGGATTGGCGGCGTGGGAGGTGAAGAGGGGGGCCGTCCGAGTGCCGGCAGACCGCCAGAAATGGGCACCAGGAATGTCGAATATCGATCCCTTGGCGCGGAACTCCGCCACTGCCCTGAGAAAAAGCTCCCGGAAGGGCACGGGGCGCATGCGATCGCTCATGGGGAACGATCTTACTCCCAAACACCCCTGCTGTCCAATTCCACCGGGAGCGGGGTATATTTCTAGCCGTGGAGGAAGTATGAGAAAACTCTTTCTTCTTGCAGCCGTTGCGTTGTCCGTAAGCGCGTGCGTGACCGTCCTGCCTGCGCCGAAAGATAACGTCCTGCTTGGCGAGCGGGTGGTGAACTTCAAGGCTGATCACGACACCATCGCGGTCGGCAACTATGAGGGATCGTTCAAGTCTCTCTTCTTCAAGGTGGAAAAGAATGACATCGAGCTTTTCAACCTTGTGATACTCTACGGCAACGGCGACAAGCAGAAGCTGGAGACCCGGCTCATATTCAAAGAGGGCTCGCGCTCCCGTCTGATCGACTTCAGCGGGGGAAAGCGCAGGATCAAGACGATCCAGTTTACCTACAAGACAGTAGGCAGCTGGCAGGACGGCAAAGCGCGCGTGGTGGTGTACGGGGTAAAATAGCCGGCGGCCGTCCCTCAGAGTTGATCCGGGCCGCGTCCTTGACATCCGGCTCGGGCCGGGATTCCATCGATGGATGATCAGCCTCACAATCAACAAGGAAATCCGCGCCCGCAACATCAATCGCTGCAGGGAGAGAGGGATCGTGCTCCCCACGTTCGCCGGGATGAAAGAGCCGGGCCGGATTTCGCGCGGCCTCCAGGAAGCCCTGCGGAAGGTGGGGCTCTGGGACGTGAACCCTCTGAATCTTCAGCGCATTACGTGGCGGAACCAGCCTCAGGCCAGCGGCGGGCTTTTCGGGGAGGTCAATTACCTCGAAATCCCCCGTGAGCTCACCGGTGTACCGGCAAGGATCGTCGCGCTGGTAGGGAAATGGTTTCCCACCGGGGCGCACAAGGTGGGCGCCACCTATGGGTGTCTGGCTCCCGCGCTGGTGACGGGCGCGTTCGACTCGACACGGCAGAAGGCAGCCTGGCCCTCAACAGGCAATTACTGCCGGGGGGGCGCCTTCAACTCCGCCCTCCTGGGCTGCCAATCCATCGCCATACTCCCTGAAGGGATGAGCAGGGAAAGGTTCGAGTGGCTCTCCAAAATCGCCGGGGAGGTCATCACCACGCCGGGAAGCGAGAGCAACGTGAAGGAGATCTTCGACAAGTGCCACGAGCTTGCCCGGGACCGGGGTGATGATATCGTGATCTTCAACCAGTTCGAAGAGTTCGGGAACTACCTCTGGCATTACGAGGTGACCGGCGCCGCCGTGGACAGGCTTTTCCAGGAGGTGCTGGGCGGAAAAGGGGCGCTCAAGGGCTTTGTGTCTTCCACCGGGTCCGCGGGAACAATTGCGGCCGGGGATTTCCTGAAAAAAAGGCACCCCGGGATGAAGATCGCCGCGGCCGAGGCGCTGCAGTGCCCCACGCTGCTCTGCAACGGCTTTGGCGCCCACAGAATCGAAGGCATCGGAGACAAGCACGTGCCCTGGATCCACAACGTCAAAAACACGGACGCAGTGATCGCGGTGGATGACCGGGATTGCATGGAGATCCTGCGGCTGTTCAACGAGAAACCGGGAAAGGCGCTGCTGGCACGGCAGGGAGCAGCGGACGTGTTCATCGAGAGTCTCCCCCTCCTCGGGATCTCGGGCATCGCGAATGTCCTGGCCTCGATCAAGCTCGCCAAATGGTATGAGCTTTCGGAGGAGGACGTCGTGGTCACCATTCTGACGGATTCCATGGAGCTCTACGGCTCGCGCGTGCAGGAGCTCGCGAAGAAGGACGGGGAGCTGGATGCCGCGCACGCCAACGGAATATTCCGTGAGAGCCTCGCCGGCCAGCGCACGGACAATGTCCTGGAGCTCACGCATCCCGAGAAAAAGCGCATCCACAACCTCAAGTACTACACGTGGGTGGAGCAGCAGGGAAAGAAGCTGGACGAGCTGAACGCGCAATGGGCCGACCCGGGCTATTGGACGGCGGTGCAGGGGCAGGCGCCGCGGATCGACGAGCTGATCGAGGATTTCAACCGCGAGGCGGGAACCGCAAGGTGAAGATTCGCTACGCGTGCGTGACGTGCCGCCGCCTGCTCGAGTCGGAAGAGATCCTCTACGAATGTCCCTGGTGCGCGGCCGCGATGAAAAAGGATGGCCCGGCCGGGGGATTCAACAGGGGATACCTGTCCGTGGTGTGGAGCCCTTCGGCGCGGATGGCGGCGGGAAGCCCGGTGGATCCGCTTCAGTTCATGCCGTTTCCCATTCGCGACCTGGCCAGCTATCCTGCAGGCGGCACCCCACTGGTGTACCCGGCAATTCTGCAGAAAAAAACCGGCTTCCCCCACCTCGCTTTCAAGAACGACACGCTGAATCCATCCGGCTCGCTCAAGGATCGGGCCTCCCTTCTGGTGGCGGCGCAGGCATGGGTGCACGGGGAAAAGCGCGTGGCGCTGGCCTCGACGGGCAATGCCGGCGCTTCCATGGCAGGCGCGGGCGCGGCCTTCGGCCTCGACGTGGTGCTTTTTGTGCCCGGCTCCGCGCCGCGCGCCAAGCTCCTGCAGTCGCTGCTCTACGGCGCCCGGGTCGTGCCTGTGAAAGGCACGTATGACGACGCCTTTTCCCTTTCCATGGCCTATACGAGGGAATACGGAGGCATCAACCGCAATACCGCCTACAACCCGTTCACCGTCGAAGGGAAAAAGACCGTCTCTCTCGAGCTGTACAATCAGCTCGGATGCCGCGTGCCCGACGTGGTGTACGTGCCCACGGGGGACGGAGTCATATTCTCCGGCGCGTGCAAGGGATTCGCGGACCTCGTGGAGGCAGGGTGTGCGGACAGGATGCCCGTCATGGTCGCCGTGCAGGCGGAGGGGAGCAACGCCCTTGCGCAGAGCTGGAGGGATGCCCGGGAGACGGTCCTCCTTCGCACATCGACCATAGCGGATTCACTTGCCGTATGCCGGCCGGCGAGCGGTCACATGGCCCTCGCCTTTCTTCGGCAGACCCGGGGCAGGGCCGTGGAGGTGAGTGATGCGGAGATCAGCAGCGCCCAGGCGGAGCTCAGCCGGGAGGCGGGCATGTTTGTTGAGCCGTCCTCCGCGGCTGCATGGGCCGGATTCCTCAAGGACCGTCACCAGGTCGATCCGGGATCCCGGGTCGTTGTGCTCCTGACAGGCACGGGCTTCAAGGACGCCGGCGCTGCTGAAAAGCTCGTGTCGCTGCCGGCCGCCTGCGAGGCGAACCTGGAGGCTGCAACGAGGCTTCTTGCGGACGCGTACGGGCTGCGCCCCCGGCCCTGACCTGCAGTCCCGCGGATTCGGCGCCGCGCTCACTCGCGGATGGCTGCCTCGATTCCCTCCATCAGAGTCTTTATGTATCCGGGGAAGTCGCTGATCTCGGAACGCGAGACCCTGAATCCGATTGCTCCCTCGTGTCCTCCCCCGTTCGCAATGGAGAAGCGCTCGAGAAGCCTCCGTAAGTCATAGAGCTTCCACCCGCTGGAGCGGCGCAGTCGGAATTGCACCAGGTCTCCGTGCTCGGGGTTGTCGTAATAGGCCACGAGCCCGAGCTTGCCGCTCTCCTCCGCCAGCCGGTCGGCGATCACGCGCGCGCTGGACACGACGGTGTCATCGTCGCATCTGGCGAACAGAGGCGCCATCTCTTCCAGCGTCAGCGCCACGACGGCGAGCGAGCCGGAGAGCCGCTTGCGGCTCATCATGTAGCTGAAGCAGTCCTCCTCGCGGTTGGAAAGCTTCTGCAGCTCGGTGAACACCTGGTCCATCGTTGAGAAATTCGTTTTTTTCGTGGTGCGGCGGGAGAGCATTTCGTTGAACATCCCGGAGAAGATCTGGTAGTACCTCTTCTCCCTGCGGGACTTCAGGTACTGGCCCATGTTCGAGTCGCCGATGATGCCGGTGAGAATGGCGAGCACGAGATTGCGCGGGAAGAGCTCACCCACCTGGTGGCGCTCCAGCAGGTCCGGACGCCCCTCGAGCTTCAGCAATATGTGCCCGATCAGCTCCGCGGCGGAAGAGGCTTCGGTGACGAGGCGGTAGCCCTCGTCGCCGAAATACTCGCTGTCCGCGCCCAGATGATGGTCGATCTCGATGCGCAGCACCCCCGGCCCGCGCAGAATCGCGTTCACCGCGGGGCTCGCCTCGATCATCGAGGGCTTCGGAGTATCGCAGAGCACGACCGTGTCCGTTCCCGCCGGGGGGGCATCGTCGGGAGAGAGAAGGCGGATGGAGTTGTAGCGGCAGATGTCGAGCAGATACTTGAAACGTTCATGCACCTGGCCGCCGAGATACAGTGCGACATCCTTGTAGAACAGGTGGAGCAGGAGGGCGAATGAGATCATCGAAGAAATGCAGTCGTCGTCGGGGCTCTGGTGGCCGAGCACCAGGAAATGATGCCTCCCGACGATCGCCTCGATGATCCGGGCGATGATCGTGTTCTTCGCCTTGATGCTCCGGATGGCGGTTTTCGCGGCGCGCCTGGTCTGCGCCGGCATCGGCGCGCAGACGGCTCGGTTCCTGCCCTCCTCCTTGGCCCTGTAGAGCGCGGCATCCGCCGCCGCGCGCAGCCCGGAGAGATCCGACGCGTGCAGAGGGAACCCCGCCACGCCCATGCTCGAGGTCACGGTGGTGATGGCGCCTTTCATGTCCTTGAGGATTTCCAGCCGCGCCACCTCCGCGCACACCCGCGACATGAGCTCCGTTGCATGGGCGGGCTCCGTGCGGGGCATGATGATCACGAACTCGTCCCCGCCGTAGCGGGCAATGACGTCCGTCTCCCGCAGGAGGGAGCGGAACAGCTGGGCCGCGCTGCGGACCGTGGCGTCCCCTTTCGTCTGCCCGTAAAGCTCATTGATCTGGCGGAAGTGGTCGAGGTCCACCATCACGAGTGAGAGCGGTTCCCCCTTCTCCTGCGCCTCCGCCACATAGTTTCCGAGGGAGTCCTCGAGAAAACGCCTGTTGTATACCCCTGTCAACTCGTCGGTCACGGCGCGCTTGCGGGCGCCTTCTCCCCAGAGCACCATCTCGGAGACGAACTCACTCGTGCCGCGCAGACGCTGCGTGGTCACATTCAACATGCGGTACATGAGCTTGAGGGCGAGCTCGGGGTGGTCGGTGATGATGTCGGTAAAGGCGTCCTTGGAGAGGCTGTACAGGACGCTCTTCTCCAGCGCCCGGCAGCTCGCCGAACGCGGGGCATTGTCGAAAATGGACATCTCCCCGAAGAAATCTCCCGGAGCGAAGCGCGCAATCTCCTTGTCCCCGCCGTCGGGAAGCTTGATGCTGACCGCGGCCGCGCCGTCCGCAATGATGTACAGATCGTTGCCCTGGTCTCCCTCGTGGAAAAGGGTCTGCCCGGCGGTGAGCTTGACCGTGGCGAGGTGCTCCGCCACCTGATCGATCTCATCCCGGGACAGCAGCGAGAAGACCCCCACTTTTGCGAGCAGCTCCGGTGACTGGCGCTTCATGCGTCGCCTTCCACGCGCACCCGGTCCCCTCCCTCGTTGCGCGCCTCCCACATCCGCTCGAATGCGCGCCCCACGAGCGTCTTGGCATCAGTGGCGGGCGCGGGATGCGCGGAAGCGCCCACGCTCCCCGTGAGGGAGACCACGTCACCCCCGGTGACCTGTCGGAGATCGATGGCGCTGACCGCCGCGCGCAGCGCTTCCGCGGCGTCCGCCGCGTCCCGGGCGCCCCTGCCCGGCAGGATCACGCAGTATTCGTCTCCCCGGTAGCGCGCGCCCATGTCCCCGTCCTTCAGCCGGGATTTGACGGCCTCGGCAAGGAGCATGAGCGTCTTGTCGCCCGCCTCATGGCCGAAGGTGTCATTGATGACCTTGAAATTGTCCGGCTTCACCACGAGGAGACTTGTGCAGGGATGAGCCGCCACGATCCGTGGAAGCTCCTCCTCGAGAAATGCCCGGTTGTAAAGACCGGTCAGGCGATCGCGAAGAAGCTGCTTTTTCAGCTCCTCGATCCACGGAGTTTTCTCCGATATCAGCCTGTCGATGGCGCGTATCCTTCCCGCGATCTCTCCAAGCAGCTTCCTCAAGACCCGGGCAAAAACGTCCGGGTGTTTTTCCAGCAGCCTGCTGAACTCGAGGCCGTCAGGAAATACCAGGAGCGTCGCGGGACCTTCCGCGACGGCCGATGCGCTGCGCGGCGCGGTATCCAGGAGGTCCATTTCTCCGAAAACCTCTCCGCCGACGAATTGCGCGATTTCCTTGTCACCGTCATCCTCGGCATGGCGGCGGATGGCAACAGTACCTTCCTTAATAAGGTACAGCTCCTCTCGGTGACTCCCTTCCTGAAAAATCACCTCTCCCGCGCCGTAAGTCCGGTACCCGCTGTAGCGCGCAATCGTACCGAGCTCCTCCGGGCTGAGCTGCGTAAAAAGCGAAGCTTTGCCCAGGAGGGCAATCTTCTGCGCTTTTTGCGACGGGTTTTTCTTCATGGCGAGCTTCATCTTCGCTGCCGGCTTTTTCTTCGTGATGGGCTTTTTCTTCGTAATGGGCTTTTTCGCCGGGGCCGACCTTTTCTTTACTGTCGGCCTTTTCGTAGGAGCTGGCCGCTTCTTCAGTGCGGGCTTTTTTTTCATGGCTGGCCATTAAAATAACGCCAATTCGGGGCTCTCTTCAAGGCGTCGGCGCAACGTTCGGAAAGAAGGCGCGCGCGGGCCCCGCGCCTACCTGCGCCGCACGCGGGGCGCAAGGGAAGCCGCGAAGAGGGGGATCTGGGACACGAGCATGCCCAGGAACATTATTGCGCAGCCGCTCACACCCCGCGCGCCGAGGCGCTCGCCGAGCACGACGCTGCCGCCGATTGCCGCGAACACGCTTTCAAGGCTGAGCAGGATCGCCGCATGCGCCGGCGGCGCGCTGCGCTGCGCCACTACCTGCAGAGTGAAGGCGATGCCGGCGGACATGACCCCGCCGTAGAGGATCGGCCAGGCGGCGGCACGGATGCCGTCGACGGCAGGCCGCTCGAAGAGGAGCGCGCCGCCGGCGCACAACAGCGAACAGACGACGAACTGGACGCAAGAGAGGCGGAAAGGGTCGACGCGCGGGGACAGCCATCCCACGACCTGGACGTGAGCCGCCCAGAGGAACGCGCTCACGAGCACGAGGAGGTCCCCGCGCTCGATGGTGAGGCTGTCAGTCACGCTGAGCAGGAAAAGTCCGACCACTGACATGAACGCCCCGGCCCATGCGCTTGCCCCCGCGCGCTGGCCCCAGAGCAGCCCTGCCAGGGGGACGAGGACCACGTACAGCCCTGTGATGAACCCCGCCTTGCCGGCGGTCGTCGATACGATCCCTGCCTGCTGAAAGGAGGCGCCGAAGAAAAGCACCCCCCCGGCGAGCAGCCCCGCAGGAATCGCGCGCCATGCGCGTTCGGGGATGCTCGCGGGGGGCCGCGGGGGCGCTGCAGGGGCGCCGCGGATCAGGATGATCGGCACGAGTGAAAGAGCGCCAAGCGCGAATCTGAGTGCGTTGTAGGTGAAGGGCCCGACGTGCTCCATGCCGGCCCGTTGCGCCACGAACGCCATGCCCCAGATCGCGGCCGTGAGGAGGAGCAGGGAATCGTTTGCAAAGACCGAAGCCGTGCGGCGCATGTGCGACACCCTACCGTCCGCGGCCGTTCGGGGCAAGGGGGCGAGCCGATTTGCTTCCCAAGAGCGGTCACCTGAACTATCATGGATACGCAGGGCATTCCACGACCTTGTCCCTCACGCCTGTTCTGACTATCATGGGGCCATATGAATACGGGAAAGCTCGTGCGCCTCAACAGGCTTTTTGCCCACGCAAGCGGCCGGCTCTGCTCGGTTGCCGTCGATCATTTCATAATCTACCCGGGGGGCCTGCCGGCGGGGCTCCGCGATATGGCGGCGACTCTGAAAGCAGTGGTCAAAGGAAAACCCGACGCCGTCACAATGCAGATCGGGATGGCAAAGACCGTCTGGCAGCCGCACGCAGGGGCTGTGCCCCTGATCCTGCAAAGCTCGCTGGTGAGATACGATGATTCGGCAATGGGACAGGCAGCCACGCCCGAGGACGCTGTGCGCGTGGGGGCGGACGCTTTCGCCATCGTCTGCTTTGTGCGGGGGCCCACCGAGTGGCGCTACATGCAGGCAGTGGCCGAGGCGGTGCGCGAAGCGGATCGTTTCGAGATGCCTGTGATCTGCCATGTCTACCCGCGGACTTTTGCGGGAGGCACGGCTGAGGTCTCCTTCACGCCGGAGGACATAGCGTGGGCGGCGCGCTGCGCGGCGGAGGTGGGCGTGGACGTGATCAAGGTTCCGTACTGCGGGGATGTGACGGCATACCGGCAGATCGTGGCCGAAAGCCCCGTGCGGCTCGTGGCCGCGGGCGGACCAAAGGCGAAGGACATGCGCGGAGCCCTCTCGATGATGGCTGACGTGGTACAAAGCGGCGCGGCCGGGGCCACGATCGGACGCAATATCTGGGGCTTCGACAACGTGACGGCCAATGTGAAGGCCTTCAAGGCCGTGATCCACGAAGGTATGAGCGCCGAGGATGCCATCCGAAAAGCGGGGCTCTAGCGAGCCTCAACGGGGCTCTAGCGAGCCTCAACGGGGCTCTCGCGAGCCTGCCGACGAGCTGACCACGCGCTTCAGGTTCCCTCATGCGCGCAGCAGCGATGCGGACGGCTTCCTCGCCGTGGGGGGTGATCTGAAACCCGGCACGCTCCTTCTTGCATACGGCAACGGCATATTCCCCTGGACCACACATCCCATTACCTGGTGGTCTCCCGATCCCCGGGCCATCATCCCCATCGGGGGCCTGCATGTTTCCCACAGCCTGCGAAAGGTACTCCGCTCGTCCCCCTTTTCCGTCAGCTTCGATCGGGCTTTCCGCCGTGTCATGGAAGGCTGCGCCGCGCCGCGCCCTCATCGCAAGGAGACCTGGATAAGCCGTCAGTTCATCACGGCCTATACGCGGCTGCACGAGCTGGGACGCGCTCACTCGGTGGAGGTCTGGAGAGAGGAGCATCTGGTGGGAGGTCTGTACGGCGTCTCCATCGGCGGGTTCTTTGCCGGGGAGTCTATGTACTCCGAGGAGGAGAACGCGTCGAAGGTTGCCCTGGTCGCCATGGAGAAGAAGCTGAGGGAGTGCCGGTACATCCTCTTCGATGTACAGATGATGACGCCACACCTGCGCTCGATGGGCGCGGTCGAAATACCGCGCAGCGAGTACCTTCAACGGCTGCGGCAAGCGGTGGACACGAAGAGGCAATTCGCCCCGGACCCCCTCTCTGCTAGAGCGCCGCGGTACCTTGCACGGTAGGCCGTGCAGTTTCGCGGATTCATAGCTTCTCGTCCAGAGTGATTTTCGAGATACCGTCCATTTCCCCCGCCTCGCGATAGAACCTGTTCCACTCGATGCCCTCGGGCACCTGCACGGTCAGCTTCACGCGAATCGTTTTTGCCTGGTAGGATTGCGAGATGCCCACTGACTTGATCTCGATGCCGTGCTGTTCCAGAAGGGGAAATATCCCGGCAGTGTTCACCTTTTCTCCCCGCATGACGATCTCCAGCTTGCGCAGCGGGCGGGCCGGAAACACTTTCTTCTCAAAGCGCACCATAAAGAACAGCGCGAACAGCACCAATCCCGTGCCGATGAGGGCGGCGTCGTACATTCCGGCGCCCACCGTCATGCCTATGCCCGCAACGATCCAGATGGACGCCGCCGTGGTCAGCCCGCGCACGTTCGCCCCCAGCCGGAAGATTGCGCCTCCGCCCAAGAAGCCGATGCCCGTGATCACCTGTGCCGCGATCCTGCCGGGGTCTCCGCCCTGGAAGTTCCTGTGCGTCTGCGGGATGTAGATCGAGAGCAGTGTCAGCAGGGTCGCGCCAAGACAGATGAGGATGTGGGTGCGAAGCCCGGCTGATTGCCGATGCCATTCCCTTTCCAGGCCGATGAGCCCTCCAAGGATGAAGCTCAGGAAGAGCCGGAAGAGAGTGACCGGCAGGTCGACGGAGGTTTGTCCAAGGAAGCTCGCAATCGTATCCATCGGTCGACCCACCCCCGTTACGTGAGAACGCTTAAGGCTACCTCGTCGCCGTCTACATCGGCCTTTGCCCGGCCTCCGCCGGTGAGCCGCCCGAAGAGGATCTCATCCACGAAGAAGTCCTTCAGCTTCGTGGAGACCAGCCGAGCGATCTCCCGCGCGCCGAACTCCGTGGAGTACCCCTTGCGGGCAAGCCATTCCATGCAGGCGGGAGTGACCTCCAGGGAGACGTTTTTCACTGTGAGCTCGTCCTGGAACTCACGGACGACTTTCCCCACCACCTGGAGCACGACCGCCGGATCCAGACCGTTGAACTTGACCACCGCGTCCAGCCGGTTTCTGAACTCGGGAGAGAAGACCCTCTCCACCGCGTCGAATACCGCGTCGTCCCTGACGGATCTGTCCCCGAAGCCCACGAGCGGCTTTCCAAGCTCACGTGCGCCGGCATTGGAGGTCATGATGAGAATCACGTTGCGGAAGTCGGCCTTCTTTCCATTGTTGTCCGTAAGAGTGGCATAGTCCATGATCTGCAGGAGCATGTTGTAGATGTCCTGGTGGGCCTTCTCGATCTCGTCCAGCAGCAGGACCGCGTGCGGCGTCTTTCGAACCGCGTCGGTGAGCAGGCCGCCGTCATCGTAGCCGACGTATCCGGGAGGCGCCCCGATCAGGCGTGACACGGTGTGCCTCTCCTGGTACTCGCTCATGTCGAACCGCAGGAGGCCGACTCCCAGGAGCTCGGCAAGCTGCCGTGCCAGCTCGGTCTTTCCCACGCCGGTGGGTCCGGCAAACAGCAGCGAAGCCACCGGCTTGCCCCGCTCGCCGAAGCCTGCCCGCGCCTTGCGGATGGCGCGCACGACCAGCCCGACCGCGTGGTCCTGGCCGAACACCCTGCGCTTCAGCTCGAACTCGAGATTCTTCAGCTTCTCCCGCTCATCGGAGGAAACGCTGGCCTCGGGAATCTTCGCGATCCGCGCCACCACCTGCTCCACGACCTTTGCGGAAACCTCCCGCGGGCCGGGCGCGGCACCGCCCTCTTGCGCGCCGCCGTACGGGGTATTCCCCGAACGGGTACTCCCGTACTCGGCGGATTTGGCCTCCGGGCCATAGACCCGCACCCACGCCCCGGCCTCGTCCAGCACGTCGATGGCCTTGTCGGGAAGGTGGCGGTCGTTGATGAACTTGGCGGAAAGCTCCGCGGCCGCCTTCAACGCTTCCTCGGTGAATCGGACCTCGTGGTAGCTCTCGTACTTCTCCCGAAGCCCGAGAAGGATCCTGTACGCTTCATCCGTAGTGGGTTCGGGCACCTCGATCTTCTGGAACCTTCGTGAGAGGGCACGGTCCTTGTCGAAGAACTTGCGATAATCCTCGTAGGTGGTGGAACCGATGCAGCGCACCTTCCCCGAGGTGAGAACCGGCTTGAGGATATTGGACGCGTCCATGGAGCCGCCGGACACGGAGCCGGCGCCGACCACCGTGTGGATCTCATCTATGAAGAGGATGGCCTTTTCCTGCTTCTCCAGCTCCTTGATCACTTTCTTCATCCGTTCCTCGAAGTCGCCCCGGAACTTCGTGCCGGCCAGGAGAGACCCCATGTCCAGCGCGTAGATGCGGTAGTCGCGAAGCGCCTTCGGCACCTTCCCCGCCACGATCATCTGGGCAAGACCTTCCGTGATGGCGGTTTTGCCCACCCCGGGCTCCCCCACATGCAGGGGATTGTTCTTCAGCCGGCGGCACAACACCTGGATGGTGCGCTGGAGGATGTCGTCCCTTCCGATCAACGGATCGATCCCGCCCGCGCGCGCCTTTTCGGTGAGGTCGACTGCGTACGCCTGCAGGGCGCGGCTTGCCTTCGGCTTTTCCCTCGGCTCAGCGACCTCCTCTCCGACCTCCCCATCCGCATCCTCCGCCTCGCGCTGCTCATCCCCTGATTCGGGGTAGAGGGTGACGCCGTGAGAGATGTAGGAAAGAAGCGCCAACCGGTCGATGCCCTGCTGCGTGAGAAAATGCGCCGCGAAGGATTCCTTCTCCTCCAGCATTGAGGCCAGTATGTCATCGATCTCGACCGATCCCTTTTCTGAGGAAACCGTATGGAGGATGGCGTTCTCCATGATGGACTGGAAGCCCGCAGACTGGATGGGTTTCGAGTTTTCCGCAACCGGTACCCGGGTGAGAAAGAAGCCCTCGAGATCCCTGGCCAGGGTATCCACGTTCCCCCCGCAGGCGAGAATGATCTCCCTTCCCCGGTCGAAGAACAGGGCTGCGTAGAGAACGTGCTCCGGGGTGAGGTATTCGTGGCTCCGGGACTCCGCTTCCCGGTAAGCCGCCACAATGATTTCGTTCAGCTCGGCGGAAATGTCCATTCAGGCCTCTTCACAGCTCGCGCGGAGAGGGAACTCGCTCTGGCGCGCCATCTCGTGCACCTGGGACACTTTTGTCGCCGCAATATCGTAGCTGAACACGCCCACGACCCCCCTGCCCTTCTTGTGCACGTCGAGCATGATTTTCGTGGCTTCGGCGGCGGGCTTGTGGAAAACGGTGACGATGACCTTCACGACGAAGTCCATCGTGGTGTAGTGGTCGTTGTGCAGGATGACCCGGTAGAGCTTCGGCTCCTGAAGACGGGTTTTCTGCTGTACGCCGGCATCCTCCTGGAAGATCCCGGCCGGGTCGCGCGCAGCGGGCATGTCTCGATACTCCTTACTCTATAATACCCCGGCCGGGGGCATCCTTTCAACGCGGCCATATTACCCCGTGATATTCGCGGAGAGCGTGGCAATCGCGTTTCATAACGATTATACTTTCAGCAAGAGCATGTCATGGCCTTGCTTGCGCGCTATCTTTCGCCGACCCGGATTGTGACCTTGAGAAGCCGCTCCAAGGAGGCGGCAATCCGTGAGCTGACGGGAACGCTTCCGCTGGCGGACAGGCAGGTGGATCCCGAGATCGTCACAAAAGCGATCCAGGACAGGGAAAGAATCGTGAGCTCCTGGATCGGCCCCGGTATCGCCATTCCGCATGCGCGCCTTCCCGAATGGGAGGGGATAGAGGTGGCGGTGGGCAGGAGCCGCAGGGGCGTGGGCTGGGATTCCAGCGACGGAAACCCCGTCAACCTCGTCTTCCTCATCGTGAGCGGCGTCAACGATCCCGACGAGCACGTGCTGCTCCTCGCGGAAATCGCGCGCACCCTCCGCGACCGCGCCCTCGTGCAGCTCATCCTGACCGCGCGCACGGCAGCGGAAACCTGGCGTCTCTTGATCACGCGCGGCTACGGGGAGCAGGACGGCAAGCCCGCCGCTTCCGCGAAGGTGAGGCTTTCCCGGCTGCTGTACGCGCACGCCCTCTCGGTGGCGGAGGAGGTCAAAGCCAGCGCCGTCGTGCTGCACGGCGACGCGGTGGGCAGTCTCCGCTTCATAGAAGACATACCCTCGCAGATCCGGCTCATCCTCATCACCTCCGCGAAAGCGGACATTGTCTCGGATCATGCCCCGGTCTCCCACGTCGTGCAGGTGCCCTTTCCCACGCTGAACAGGTCGGACCAGGTGGAGCTCGGCCTGCTCTTCGCGGTCTCCCGCGGCCTGCTCGCGCGCGGAGACATGGTTGTCAGCCTTTCAGGAGTTCCTTCATCGGGCTTTCTCGATACCCTGCTCGTCATCGATGTGGGCCGGGAGTTTCCCACCGTCTTCTCGAAGGCCGGCGCGACCCCGCTCGGAGACATCGAGCCCCAGGTGCTGGAGAAGATCCTGCAGCTCGCCACGGATATCGCCCGGGAGGGCCGGGAGGGCCGGCCGGTGGGGACCACTTTCGTCGTGGGAGACTACGACCGGGTGGTGCAGTATTGCCGGCAGATGGTCATCAATCCATTCCGAGGCTACGGGGAGGAGGAGAAGAGCATCCTTGACCCGAGCCTTGAAGAGACGGTCAAGGAGTTCTCCACGATCGACGGCGCGTTCATCATACGCGGGGACGGGGTGATCATGTCCGCCGGCACATTCCTGCGACCCGAGAAGGCGGCGGTGAACCTCGCCTCCGGTCTCGGCTCACGGCACGCCGCGGCGGCAGCTCTTTCCCAGATCACGGCGAGCATCGCGGTCGTTGTGTCGCAGTCCACCGGCAGCGTGTCCCTCTTCAAGGGCGGCGGTCTTGTCATGGACCTGGAGAAAACGAGTCCCGCCGCGAGATGATATGGCGATGCTCATAGTCTTCAGGGGCCTGCCGGGCACGGGAAAATCATTTCTGGTCTCCGCGCTCGTCAGGGAAAGACCGGGATTCCTCGTCCTGAGCCGCGACAGTCTCCGCGCGGGCATGTTCCCGCGTCCCACGTTCGCGGCGGACGAGAAGAACCTCGTCGACGACCTGATAGTGTCCATGGCCGAGTTCCTCCTGCAGCGGCAGCGCGACGTGGTAATCGACGGAATGGCACTCTCCTCCGCGCGCCGCGTGGAGCAGTTTGCGCGCGCCGCGGAATCCCGCGGCGCGGAGCTCCGTATTGTCCAGTGCGTATGCGCGGAGAAGACCGCGCGGGACCGTATTGCGCGGGACGCCGGGGCGCACCCCGCGGGAGACCGGGGGGAAAAGCTGTACCTCGAGACACGTGAGCACTTCGAGCCAATCGCCCATCCCTTCCTGACCGTCGATACGGATGAAGACCCGGCCCGGTCCCTTGCCATGGTCCTTGGTTATCTGCGTGGATAAAGGCTTCATCCTCCAGTCGACTGAGCGCACCCGCGCCGGGCGCACGGAGCTCCACCTCGTGGGCCGGCTGGAGTGCGGGGACACCTTTGCAATAGTGGAGCGAAGGCTGACGCCCTTTTTCTACGTGCGGGACGGAGACATTTCCCTTGCCCAGTCAGTTGCCGCGGGAAGCCCGGGCACGGCGATCTTCATTCCTTCGGATCGCACGACCATGGACGGGGCCGCGGTGCGCCGTGTGGAGACTCCCACGACCGCCACGAGCCAGAGACTGCGGGACGCGCTTCATCAGGCCGGCGTCAGGACGTATGAGGCGGACGTGAAGCTGTCCACCCAGTTCCTGATGGACTGCCACCTGCACGGCAGCGTAGCGGTCGAGGGTGAATGGCGGAAGGGGAGACGTGTCGGCCGGATCTACGAAAACCCGAAAGTCGAGCCCGTCAAGGCGGAGCCGCGTCTTTCCGTGCTCTCCCTCGACATAGAAACGGATGCGCACGCGGCGGTGATCTACGCGGTGGGCCTCGCGTTTTTCGATCCGCTCAGCGGCACAACGAGCGGCGAGGTGCTTTTGAACGGACCCGGGCCCGCGTCGGCGCGATGCTTCCCGACTGAGGAGGTGATGCTGGGCGCGCTCCGCGCCCGGATCGTGGAGCTGGACCCGGACATCATCACCGGCTGGAATGTGGTCGACTTCGACATCCGGGTGCTTGCCCGCAGATTTGCCGCGCGCGGGGTCGCCTTCGACATCGGCCGTTCGGATTCAGCGGCCAGCTTTCTCGATCGGGTGGACACCGACGGCATCACGCGCTGGAACCGCAGCAAGGCCATCGTGCCCGGCCGGCAGGTGCTCGACGGGTTGTGGCTCGTACGCGTGGCAGGGATGGGGCTGGAGGACTATCGCCTGGAAACGGTCGCGCAGAGCGTTCTGGGCCGCGGCAAGAGGATCGACGAGCTGCCCGGAGAGACCCGCACTGCTGCGGTGGAGCGGCTGTACCGGGAAGATCCCGAAAGCCTCTGCGTGTATTGCCTGGAGGACACGCGGCTCGCGCTTGAGATACTGCAGAAGGAAGGTCTCCTCGAGCTTGCCCTCCACAAATCGCTTCTCATCGGGACGTCCCTCGAACAGACATCGATGAGTGTTGCCTCCTTCGAGTTTTTATACACGGAGCACCTGCACGAGAGGGGCATGGTCGCTCCCACGCTCGGCGTCGACCAGGACATTCTCGACCGCGCGCCCGGAGGCGGCATCATCACACCGCGCGCGGGGCTTTGCCGCAACGTCCTGGCGTTCGACTTCAAGAGCCTCTACCCGTCGATCATCCGCACGTTCAATATCGATCCGCTGACCCGCGTGCGGCCGTCAGCCCCGGGCACCGGTCAAGGCGCCGGCGCTCAGGCCGGCCCCGAGGCACCCATCACTGCCCCGAACGGCGCCGCTTTCCGTCGGGAGCCGGGCATCCTCCCCGGCATCCTGGACAGGTTTTTCGAGAGCCGCGAGGCTGCGCGCGAACAAGGAGATCGGCGCGCGGTTTACGCCTATAAGATCGTGATGAACTCGTTCTATGGAGTTTTAGGCACACCGGGATGCAGGTTTGCAGCCTCCGCGCTCGCGGGGGCCATCACCACGCTGGGCCAGCACATCCTGTACTGGGCCCGGGATCAGGTTGCGGCCAGGGGCTTCGAGGTCATCTACGGTGACACGGACTCGCTGTTCGTGCTGAGCGGCGCGGACAAGGATGCGCCCGTTGAGGAGATGGCCCGTATCGGCGCGGAGCTGGCCCTTTATATAAACGGCCGGCTCGCCGACTACCTGCAATCCAGCTATGGGGTATCCTCGCGCCTGGAGCTCGAGTTCGAGGCAATCTACCGGCAGTTCTTCCTGCCGCCCATGAGGACCGCCGGCACGGCCGGCGGCGATGCGGATGAGGATTTCGAAGGCAGAGGCCGGGCAAAAGGGTATGCGGGCCTGCGGGTCGCCGCACGGGAGGGGTCCGAAGCCCAGGTGCTGGAGATTGTCGGCCTCGAGGCGGTCCGGCATGACTGGACCGCTCTTGCCCAGGAGCTGCAGCGTGAGCTTCTCGACCGTGTGTTTCACGATGCAGGACCGGATGAGATCGAAGACCGGCTGCGCGCCCTTTTGCGGGATCTGCGCGCGGGCAGACTGGACGGGAAGCTCGCCTACCGCAAGGCCCTGCGTAAGCCGGTGGAGGCGTATACCAAGTCATCACCTCCCCACGCGCGTGCGGCAGCGCTTCTCCCCCCCGAAGAGAGGTCCGGCATCATCCGGTACGTGTGGACGACCGAAGGCCCCCAGCCGGAGAGCAGGCTCACTGCGCGCCCTGACTATGAGCACTACGTGCAGAAGCAGATCAGGCCGATTGTCGAATCTCTGGCCCCCTACATCGGGCTTCGCGCGGAAAGCATCTTTGCCCCCGGCGGACAGCTGGGGTTGTTCTGAAGCCCCAGGTGCGGTGTGTCCCGTGGCTTTTTGCACGTGGCCGTGTGTCCTGCGACGGTGAAACATCATCCCAATCGCGCCACGGAATTCCACGCAGTTGCCTCCCTATGCCTAATCTGGTACAGTACATAGGATACCTATGCTGTACTTCATCGCCATCCTTGTTATTTTCGTATCCGCGCCGTGCGTATTCACGACCCTCTTCTTCTTCACGGCGCCCTATGGCCGGCACTACCGCCAGGGATGGGGGCCTTCTGTCTCCCCGCGCACAGGCTGGATCCTCATGGAGCTGCCTGCGCTCCTGGTCATCGGGATCACGGTTCTTTTCAGCGGCCGGAACATCAGCCCGATCGCGCTTCTGCTCCTCGGGCTCTGGGAAATCCACTACCTCTACCGCACGTGTCTCTTCCCCTTCCTCATGAGACAGAACGGCAAGCGTTTCCCCATTGTGCTCATCGGGTTCGCCGCCATCTTCAACAGCCTCAACGGATACGCGAACGGCACGTTTCTTGCCCATGCATCGCCCTTTCCCGCGGACGGGCTTTTTCCACGCGTAAGATTGTGCGTCGGGATCGGGCTCTTCGCCGCGGGTTTCCTCATACACGTGTGGGCGGACCGCAGCCTGCGCAATCTGCGCGCGCCGGGAGAGGGAGGCTACAAGGTCCCCCGGGGAGGACTTTTCGAGTACGTATCCAACCCCAATTATTTCGGCGAGATCACCGAGTGGCTCGGCTGGGCGCTCGCCACCTGGTCGGTGCCCGGGCTTGGATTCGCGCTCTTCACCGTGGCAAACCTCGTTCCGAGGGCATATGCCAACCGGGCCTGGTACATCGCAAAGTTCCCCGACTATCCGAAGGAGCGCAAGCGGGTCATCCCGCTCCTGTTCTGAACCCTCACCTGTCCGCTTCCTCTTTCATCCTGACCAGTTCCCGGGTGGAGAGCATGCCGCAGGCCGCGGAGATATCCTGCCCCCGTGAATGCCGGATAGTGGTCATGATTCCGTGCTCCCGGAGATGCGCCTCGAACTGGACCATCGTGTCCCGGGGGCTCGGGGCCAGCGGCGTGCCGGGGATCGGATGGAATGCGATGAGGTTGACGCGGCAGCGAATCCCGTTGAGGATCCGGGCCAGCTCCCGGGCATGCCGCGGCGTGTCATTGAGCTTGTCGAACAGGATGTACTCGAAGGACACCCTCCGCTGTCCATGGATCGCGCTCCGGCGCAGCTCGGCAAGCACTTCCTTCAGCGGGTACACGTTTTCCACCGGCATGAGCCGCCGCCGCTCCTCCTCGAATGGCGTGTGCAGGCTCACGGCGAGGTGACACCGGGTCCGCTCGAGGAAAGTGCGCATGGCGGGAACAAGTCCCACGGTCGACACGGTGATTCGTGTGGGGCTGAGCCCGAAGCCGTAGTCGGCGCAGAGAACCTCCAGGCTGTCCAGCACGTTCGGCAGGTTGTCCAGCGGTTCGCCCATGCCCATGTACACGATATTCGTCACCGTGTCGCGCTCAGGCAGGCTCTGGTACTGGTTGAGGATTTCCCCCGAGGAGAGCTGGCCTTGAAAGCCCTGCTTCCCCGTCATGCAGAAAAGGCACCCCATCTTGCATCCCACCTGCACGGACAGGCACAGGGTGCTGCGGCGCGCCTCGGGGATCCACGCGGCCTCCACGAACCCGCCCTGTTCCGCGGCAAATAGATATTTCCGAGTGCCGTCGGAGGATTCGGTCACCTTGACCGGCGGCTGAAGGTCGATGGCGTAATGCGCGGCGAGGCTCTCCCGCACAGTGCGCGGCAGGTTGGACATTGCGGAGAAGGTCCCCGCCTTCTTGCGGTAGAGCCAGTCGCCGATCTGTCGCGCCCCATAGGCGGGAATCCCCTCCGATTCCGCCACCTTTCCGAGCTGCGCGATGGTCATGCCGAACAGGTTTTCCTTCATCCCGGTCCTCAGAAGTATATCTCTCCTATCACGCTCTCGAATGGAACTCCTTTTGCGATGATGACATCACGGCAGTCGACGACCATGCGGCTGCCGCCGCACAAAAGATAGCGCGACGCGAGGGGAAGCCGCTGCAAAGTCAGCCATTCGGTCGGGCGTCCGTGGAAGACGCCCTCGGCCGCCTCTCTCGAGCAGCACGGCACGTACCGGTCTCCGAGGGCGTCGGCGAAAAGCCCGCGATGCAGCAGTCCCGCAGTTGTCCGGCTGCCATGGATCAGCATTTTCTCCCGCACGAGCCCTGACCGGACCATGGATGCGAAGGGCGCGACGCCCGTTCCCGCCGCCACCCAGCATGAGGGGCCCTCCTCATCCCTGAACGGACCGAAGGCGGACGAGACGAGAAGGCTGTGGCCCTCGCGCATCCCGGCCAGGCGCGGCGTGAGCAGGCCCTCGGGCACCAGGTCGTACAGAATCTCCACCAGCGCATCCCCGTTGCCGCTGGCGATGCTGTAAAGGCGCGGGGGAACCTCCGGATCCACGGTAAGCCAGACGGATTGCCCGGGAATGAAATCGAACGCGCGCGGGAAGGAGAGCATGAATATCCCCGGCGCGATCTCCTGATTCGCCGCAACGCGCGTTAACTTGAGCTTTTCCGGGCCGGCAACTGGCACCCGCCCAATATACACAAAGAATCACTTGCCGCCAGCCCGCCATGGTGATATGTTCGCTGCACGATGTCGGGTGAGGACAAGAGCGCGGGGAAAAAAAACGGGGCCAATGGTCCCTCCACCGGCTCCTCACCCCCTCCCACGCCGGAATCGCCGGCGGACTCACCCGAGGCGCTACCAGGTCCACAGCCCACAGCCCCGCTGCCCGCTCCTGAAGCACCGCCTCTGACGGCAAGCACGCTGATCCAGGTTCCCGCCGCCCCTGGTCCGAAACCGCAGCGGTTCCTCTTCATCTCCAAGTGGGGCCTTATCCATGACCTGGCCTGGGAGGTCAGGAAAGAGGGCCATGAAGTCCGCTATCACATCATCATGAAATCGGAGCGCGAAGTAGCCGAGGGATTCGTGGAAAAGGTGGACCGCTGGGAGGAGAGCAAGGATTGGGCCGACGTCATCGTATTCGACGATTGCGAGTTCGGCCCGCTTGCGGACAGGCTGCGCGCGGAGGGAAAGGCGGTGGTGGGCGGCACCCCGTATACGGACAGGCTGGAGATGGACCGCGAGTTCGGCCAGGAGGAGATGCGGGCGGCCGGCCTGACCATCCTGCCGCGGTGGGAGTTCGATTCCTTCGACGCGGCCATCGCCTTCATCAAGTCCACGCCGGGTCGCTACGTGGTCAAGCCGAGCGGCGCCGCGCAGAACGAGAAAGTCCTGTCCTTCGTCGGCCAGGAAGAGGACGGCCTGGACGTCCTCACGATGCTGGAGCACTACAAGACGGGCTGGGGCAAGAAGATCAAGCGCTTCCAGCTTCAGAAATATGCATCAGGGGTCGAGGTGGCGGTCGGGGGGTTCTTCGACGGAAAGGATTTCCTGCATCCCGTATTCGTCAATTTCGAGCACAAGCGCATGTTCAATGAGGACATCGGCCCTCAGACAGGGGAGATGGGGACAAGCGGCTTCTGGCACGGAAACAGCACGCTGTTCCAGCAGACCCTGCTCAGGATGAAGGACCGTCTGGCCGCCGTTCACTACACCGGCTACATCGACATCAACTGCATCGCCAATTCGCGGGGCATCTACCCCCTGGAGTTCACCTGCAGGTTCGGCTACCCGACCATCAATCTGCAGATCGAGGGAGTGCTCTCGCGGTGGTCGGATCTCCTGGGCGCGATGGCGCGCGGGCAGCCCGTGACCATGCGGGCCAAGAAAGGCTTCCAGATCTGCGTGGTGATTGCCGTTCCGCCGTTCCCTTTCCTGGATTCCGACGCATTCCGCAAGTTCAGCGAGGACGCGGTCGTCATCTTCCGCAAGCCGATGAGCGAGGGCATCCACCCCTGCGATATACGCCTCGTGGACGGCGACTGGCGCCTCACGGGGAACTCGGGCTATGTCATGGTGGTCACGGGATCGGGATCCACCATGGACGATGCGCGCCGCGAGGCATACAACCGGGTGAAGAACATCATCATCCCCAACATGTTTTACCGTACGGACATCGGCGAGCGCTGGCACCGGGATGGAGACCTCCTCCAGACGTGGGGCTACCTTCTGTAGGACGCTCGTTTCCCTTGCCCGGACCCGGCTTTGTACATACTTTTGCAGAATGCGGCTTTCCATACTGACATGCGCCCTTCTGGCCTGTGTCCTGCCCGCCGCGCTTTCCGCGCTGAACGGCCAGGTAGCCTATACGGAAGGCGATGTCTCGATCCGCAGCGGTGCGCAGACGCATGACGCGGTCCTGGGCGAGCCGCTCAACCCAGGGGACGTCATTTCAACCGGGGCGGAGTCCCTTGCCGTCATTGACCTCGCCAATTCAACGACACTGAAGCTCAGGGCCAGGACAACGCTGGCCATCGATTCGATAGGAGAGTCGACCTCGGTGACTCTGAATGCCGGGGGGGTGTTCACTCACGTGCTGAAAAAGCTTACGGGCCAGTTCTCCGTGCAAACCCAGACTGCGGTGGCGGGAGTCCGGGGGACCGAGTTCTTCATCGCCTATGGCCGGACAATCGACGCGCTGCCGGACGTGTGGCTCTGCGTCAACTCCGGCGCCGTCGAGGTGTCCCTCCCCCAGACCGGCCAGACCGTCACGGTAAAAGAGGGACTCGGCATCAATATCGTGGCCGGAACCAAGCTCACCACGCCGCGCAACTATCCCTGGACCCGGAGGCTCAACTGGAACATGGACGCGGCGAGCGGCAAGGTCGTCGACACGACGAACCTGGATGAGGCGTACAGCGATCTGCTCAATCAGGACTATCACTGAAAAGGGAGGTCACCATGAATAAAGTGGCAGGATTCGCCTTTCTCGCCCTTGTCTCCGCCGGAGCCTTTGCTCAGGCCTACGTGCCCGTTGCCCCGAAGGGCCTGGTCGAGTTCCAGGGCCGCACGCAGGTCATCGCCAATGTCGGAGCCTGGGATCTTCTGCTGGAAGGGCTGGGCAGGACCGAGTACGTGGACCCAACGCTCCAGTCATTTGAATCCCTGACCCTCGGCGGATACTATCGCCTGTTGAAAAACTTCAAGATCGGCGCCTTCTACCGGCTCCAGGCAGGTGCGCATCACGACGATGACTGGACTCACCAGGTCGTCACGTCCGGGTCAGCGTGGGATTGGAACGACACCAACACCCGGCTGGAGCACCTCCTGATGCTGGATGCGAGCCCCCGGTTCCTGCTGGATTTCCTCCCGGGCCGGAACTGGGTGCTCATGCTCAAGGGACGCTACATCTACAACTCGTTCCAGAATGAAATGTCGATCCTTGCGCAGCCTACGCTCACCTGGTTCTGGGTGAAAGACAGGGTCCCGATCCTGAACGTGTCCTTGAGCTATGACGCGTACTTCCCCCTGAACTTCGGGGCGACCCTCATTTACGAGAGCTATCCATACCTGACCGTGCTCTGGCACGCGACACCCGACCTTGGAATCGAGCTGAGCGGGGCATACAAGACAATAGCGTGGAGCACCTCCCAGGACCCGGCATTCGCGGCAAACGGGGGCCTGCCGTACGACCCGGTCTATTTTTCCACGTGGGTCGTTTCTCTCGGCGTGGTGTACAACCTGAGCTTTTGAAAGTCAGGGTCTCCGTTCGAATGAAGTGAGAAGCAGGCCCAGCCCGCCGAGGATCAGGATCAGCGGCCACACCTTGCCCCAGTCCAGGTTGAAAAGGAACACTGCAGACACCGCGAGCAGGACAAGACCCCCGATCAGGGGCCCGCGCGAGGCGGAAGTGAACCGACGGCCGTTGCGCTCGTACATCCGGAAAGCGGTCATCAGCGATCCCAGGGCGGGTATCAGGATGAACAATGCCCACCAGTTGCCCAGTGAGAGACCGGCAACATTTCGTATTATGAAAATGATGCCCAGAAGGATCAGGACACTTCCGGCGATCCAGGCAGGGCGCGGAGAGTGCGGGTCATCATGTCGCGGTTCGGGGGGTTGTTCCTGGCTCATGCAAATCAGTATGGGAACCAGCGGTCCAGAGGTCAAGGGCGCGTGCACGGCTTGATCGGCATTGCTTCTCATAGGATACTCACCCCACTCCGCACTCCCCCAAGGAGGTTCCGTATGGCTTCGGGAAAGAAGGTGAAGGTCGCCGTCGTGGGACTCGGCTTCGGCGCCGAATTCGTGCCGCTGTACCAGAAGCACCCCGACGCGGAATGCTACGCCATCTGCCAGAGGCACGAAAAGAAGCTCAACCAGGTCGGAGACATGTTCAAGGGCATCGGCTGCCAAAAGAGATCGCTCCGTACACCATCCACGGTGCCTACGACGATCAGCACGAGCACACCTCATTCATCCAGGGCGCCGGCCACGGCGGATCGCACCCGCACCTTGCGCACGAGTTCATCAGGGCCATCATCGAGGAGAGGGAGTCGGAGGTTGACGCGCGCAGGGCGGCCAACTGGACCATGGCGGGAATTTGCGCGCACGAATCCGCGGTGAAGGGCGGCAAAAGAGTCGAGCTGCCAGGGTTGAAATAACGCCGGGTGATCAGAAACAAGGGCGTCCTCACCGGTTCCTCGTACGCATCCATGTTTTTCCTCGGCGTCGGCACCGTCATCATCGGGGCCGCTGCCGGCAGCATTGGCCTGAGCCCCTACCAGACCGGCCTGCTCGTCTCCGCGCAGAATGTCGGGTTCATATGCGCCGTTCTGATCGCCGGCGCGCTCGCGGACAGCACGGACAAGGCGCTTGGCACAGTTTCTAACTTTCCGGAATCCCCAAGCTTTTGTCCGGTTCCGGCCTGCGGGAGCTGAATAGTTACGTGCGCAGTTTCTTCCACTGTACGAAAATTCCTCCCAGCCACAACCATTTTGTCGCACGCCTACGCGATGCTCAGGCAGAGAGACTGTCCGATTACGCGGCTACCGCCAGTGACTATCGACACCCGATCCTTTTGTCTTATCCGTTCCTCAAGCCCTCGTTTTCCAGTGGCCATGCGTATCCTTGAACAGGTGGCGTGCCCTTACTGCATGTACAGCATCACCTTTATTGAGTTCGCCTTATCCTCACATGCCTTTTTAAACGCATCCTTAATGTTCTTGAAGTCAAACTTATGCGTAATAACTCTTGAAAAGTTGTGCGTCTTCCTGATCCTGTCCATAAATTCAATTGAACGCGGCATGAAATCTTTTGTCCCGCCAGCTCCGGCAATGTTCAGTGTTTTCCAAATGGTCTTGCCGATTTCAATTGGTATTTTTCTTCCGACTGAGTGGCCAATGAGGCGGACCCGCGCGCTGTGTCCCGCAATATCGAACACCGAAGCAATTGCCTTATCGTTGCCCGAAGCCTCCACGATCAGGTTCCCACCGCCGTGCGTGAGGTCCAGTATTTGTTTCACGTAGTCGGGATCGTCCGGATTGATGACAGTATCCGCTCCGTACTCGATTGCGAGCTTTTGCCTCGCGGGCAAGGGTTCGACGATGATGACATACGCGTGAGCTGCCTTCGCTACAGCAAGCGCTGAGAGCCCTATTGGTCCGCCCCCCATGATGATGACTCTATCTCTAGCATCAACGAAGCCTCCGTTGCCCCAAATGCCAAAATACCCTACGGAAAAGTTCTCGATCAAGGCGCCTTCATCAAAGGACCATTCGTCTGGGAACGGGTGGATATACTGCCCCTCGAGGACCATGTATTCCGCCATTCCGCCGGGTGAGTCGGGTCGGAAGCCGACCTCCCGCATATTCAGACAGGCTGACGGCATTAGCCCATTCTTGCAATTGATGCACTTTCCGCAAGGCAGCACGCAGTCGCCGGTCACCTTGTTCCCTTTCGCGATGTTTATGACCTGCGAACCGACTTCAACGGCCTGGCCTGCCCATTCATGACCGGGCGCATACGGAGCTATGTCGTACCGCCCTTCCTTGGACTTTCCCTCATAGCATTCGACATCGGAGCCGCATATTCCACACGCCTTCATTTTGATCAATACCTGATCGTCCCTAATCCCGCCGATGTCCCTCTCTTCAACCCGCAAGTCATACGGTTTGTACAAAAAGGCACTTCTGTTTTTCATAGCATTCCTCCTTGTCATGTCTAGATCAGTGTTTTTCCGCCAGCCATTGTGACAGTGACACCGGTAATTAACTCTGCTTCCTTTGAGCACAGGTAGCTTACCAGACCCGCTATCTCGTCCGGCTGCACCATTCGCCCAAGTGGAACAGTCGATACGAGCTTCCGCTCATACTCCTGGGGCGTCATCCCTTCGATAGGACCTCGTTCTTGGAAAACTTTGCGCATCATTTCCGTGTCGACGTAGCCGGGGCAGATTGCCGTCACCGAAATTCCGTATTGCGCTAGCTCCAATCCAAGAACCTGAGTGAAGCTGTTCACCGCTGCTTTGGAGGCGGAGTATGCTCCATTCCCAAGCTCCCCGATTTTCGAAGCCTGTGAAGAGATATTTACAATTCTTCCATTTTTCTTTTCTTTCAGAATCATTTCTTTGGCCACTTCCTTGCTAAAAAGGAACACACCCTTGATGTTTATCGCAAAGACCTTGTCCCATTCGTCCTCGTTGACGTCAACAATCAAGTGAGAGGTAGAAATGCCAGCGCAATTCACGAGATAATCTATTCCGTTGAAAGCGCTCGATACGCTCCTCACGCAGTCTACGACCTGCCGGCTGTCCCTCACATCAATTTGATAGGCACGAACAACCGCCTCCGTGCCCGACGGCAGCTCCTCCTTGAACCGTGCAAGGTCAATCGCGCTTATGTCAACCAGGGCGACCGATATGCCTTCCGCGGCAAACCGCGCTGCCACGGCCTTCCCAATTCCACCTGCGGCACCCGTGATCAATGCCGTTCTTGTCGCGCTTTGCTTTTTCATGCACCCCTCCTCCCTTCTCGTCCTTGTTTACTACGTCGACATATACAGCGACGACGAGGATCATTCTTTCAGTCCTATACTGCCAGAATGCATCGACGTTCATGACGCGCAAGCCATTGTTCGGGCTCGCCATTACCAGGGCGCCTAACATGGCCCTTGGCACCGTGCCGACATCCCCCGCCAGGCTTGCGCTCCCAGTGACCGCTGACGCGGTCACATCCAACTCGGGGTTCTGTCCCGCCGACACAGTGCCCGCGTTCAGCCTCGCGGTAAGGATTGCTCTCCCCACCGCGACCAAGGCGCCTTGGAGGATGAATATCCCGAAAATAACCGGGTTCACCCTGAAACCGACCGGTTTACAGTGAGGCTGCAAACGGCAATCCGTCCCGAGCATGACGACGGGAAATTGGCCTATTCCTCCTTTAAGAAAGATTGCAGGTTCCTGAATGAGCGCGACGCCGCCTCGTGGATGTCGGGAAGGGGGAGTACCTCTAGACCGATTACACCCGCAAATTCACCGGACTGAACCGTGGAAAAAAAAGACGCAAAATCGATGTGCCCCGCGCCGGGGAAAAGTCGATTACTGTCCGCGATATGAACGTACCCTATGACAGGCAAATGAGCAGATACGGTGCCAAGGATGCTCGGTTCCTCGATATTCATATGAAATGTATCAGCAAGGATCCTGATGTTTCCCATCGCGCTATATCTTATGAAATGCGCGCAACTTGATACTGAATTGTAGAATCGCGATTCATAACGATTTATTGGCTCCAGCAGTAGCGTTATGCCTTGTTTTGCCGCTGATTCGGCAACATCGAGCAATGCCGCATCGCCCTTTGCCTTCACGTCAGGCAGCAACTCTTCCGGGACCCGCTCATTGCCCCGGATACCCCCAACGATAATGGCGCAGCAATGTGCCTGCGCAACGGGAATAAAACTTTTCAACCTCCCGACTGCCTTTGCGCGCGCGTCATCCGAAGTGGAATACAGACATATCCCTTCTTGGATATAGGATTGTCCAGTTGCAAAGCTGAACACTTTCAATCCATGACCGGTGATGCTTCGTTCGCGCTGTGGAGTGAGTGCCGCGGGAGAAATAAGGCTCAATTCGATTCCGGCATACCCCAAGCCTGATATATAGCCACATAACGCGTCAAAATCCTCTTCGTAGAGGACCGGTCCGAATTGACTTTTCGTTGGCGATACGCTTATGCCGACCCTCATAGATTCATCCTCGTAGAGACGCTACGTGGGGTACGCCAGGGTGTAGATGTGCTTTCCACCGTTCAGCGGTCCCGTGATAACATCCTCGATCAGGCCCTTGTCTCGCATGCTCATGGTCTCTATAGGCGGCAGGTTCCCTGGCGGGTATGCCTTCAGGATGTCATGGATCAGCCTTTCAAGGTAATCCATGATCGCCACGAGGCCTGGCTTTGCTTTTTCAGGGTCTGCAAGCTTTGCATTTCCCACTACACCTTCGGGGGTGGATACCACTTCAATCGCAGATGCGCCTATCTGCTGCCAGAACGGTATGGGCAATCCATAGGCACTGCCGGACTTATCGACGTGGCCATCGGGGAAAATTTTGATAGGTTTTGTCGATGGGGCGTATCGTTGATTGATCATCTCCGGAAACAGCGCCAAGGCATAGGATGTTTCACACTCGTCCGCGTGGATAAAAGGGGTATCGAATGGGCCC
>Ga0187870_1000333_pt1 | contig 57219 bp, 52 predicted proteins | sample June2016WEW_13_1_3_FD_132974 | JGI IMG/M metagenome (GOLD analysis project Ga0187870, IMG submission 132974) | Peatland microbial communities from SPRUCE experiment site at the Marcell Experimental Forest, Minnesota, USA - June2016WEW_13_150 | ecosystem: Environmental > Terrestrial > Soil >...
CGAGAAAGGGCGGAAGTAGTCGTAGCCACAGTCGGGACAGCGGATGCGGGCGATGCCCTGATTCCAATCGCCGCAGAGGCGGAAGGCGGAGACGGCGTGAATGATGAGCGGAAGGCGGAACTTGCCGTAGAAGGATGCGTAGCGTTGCTCGTAGAGGGCTTGGAAAGCCGGGAAGCGCTGTCGAAAGAGCCTACGGAGAAGACCCGGCTGCCGTGGACGGTACTCCGGCTGGAGGGACGGCAGGACGGGGCTCTCGGCAGTGGAATCCACTTAGCAAAGGACGTACGGAAGCGGTGCGGCGCTTCAAGCGCCGGTGCGCCGAAGAGAGGGAGCACCTCGCCTGGCTCTTCACCCGCTCGCTGGTGCTGAGCGAGGAACGCGGTACCCCCGCCACGGGCGCGGTTTGGCTCGACCTTGACGACGGGCACCGGCTCTTGAAAAAAAGGTCCGTCGACAGCCTGCGGAAGCTGGCGTCGCAGGCCTCCAGGATGTGCTTGCGGGACAGCCCTTTCCCAACACCGCACGGCGGCGTCGGGTAATGAGGGAATGAAAACGAAGTTCAGAGGGAAGTGGCGCGTGGCGGGAGCAGGGTCGCACGCTCATAGTCCACGAACCTGTGCGGCAGCGGCGAGCGAGGATCGATTCGCCCCGGAGTTTCGTGGAGGACACGCCACTCCTCCCAGCGCACATCAGGGAACAGCGTTTCACCCGGCACTTCCGCGTCGATCAGCGTGAGGTACATCAGGTCGGCCAGAGGCAGGAAAAGCGCGTAGATCGCGGCGCCGCCGATGATGAATGTCTCCTCGTCTCCCGCTGCCGCGAGGGCCTCTGCCGGAGAATGCGTGACAGCGCAACCGGGGATTTGCAGGTCGGTGTCGCGTGTGAGCACAATGTTGCGCCTGCCGGGAAGCGGCTTGCCCATGGAGTCGAACGTCTGGCGGCCCATGACCACGGCGTGCCCCATGGTGAGGCGTCGGAATCTTGCCAGGTCGTCCGGCAGGCGCCACGGCAGGGCGCCCCTGTTTCCGATCACCCGATTGGCGGCGATGGCCGCGATGAGGGACACCGACATACCGGGTCCTCGCGAGGCCTACACGGAGATCGTGCCCCGGATGGCGGGGTGGGGGTCGTAACCCTGGATGGAAAAATCCTCGAACTTGAAATCGAAAATACTCGGCACGCCTGGGCGCAGGCTGAGATGCGGCAGCGGACGCGGCTCGCGCGTCAGTTGCAGCTCGATCTGGGAAATGTGATTTGCGTAGATGTGCGCATCCCCGAGAGTGTGCACGAACTCGTGGGCCTGGAGGCCGCACACCTGGGCCACCATGTGGGTGAGCAGGCTGTAGGAGGCGATGTTGAAGGGAACACCGAGGAACACGTCCGCGCTGCGCTGATAGAGCTGGCAGGAGAGCCTGTCCCCTGCCACGTAGAACTGGAACAGGCAGTGACAGGGCGCCAGTGCCATGCGGTCGATGTCTGCCACGTTCCATGCGCACACGATGTGCCGTCGGGACCATGGCTCGGCCTTCAGTCTTTCCACCAGGCGCGCGATCTGGTCGATGGAGCCGCCGTCCGGGGTGGGCCATGACCGCCATTGCCGGCCGTAGACGGGACCCAGCTCGCCCTGCGCGTCCGCCCACTCGTCCCAGATATGGACACCCGCGTCCTGGAGCGTGCGCACGTTGGTCTCCCCGCGAAGGAACCAGAGCAGCTCATGTATGATGGCCCTGGTATTGAGCTTCTTCGTTGTGAGAAGGGGGAATCCCGCCTGCAGGTCGAAGCGCATCTGCCATCCGAAGACGCTGCGCGTGCCGGTCCCCGTGCGGTCAGGCTTGTGCACGCCGTGCGCGAGGATATAGCGGCACAGCTCGAGGTACTGCTTCATGCGCGTCCGCGGCCACGGTACCGCGTTCGCGCGGAACGCGTACTCGCGTATTCCGTGGCATTTGTCGGCGCGGTCACAGGGCGTCGCTCCTGTTGACGACCTTGTTGAGCGGATACTCGATGATCCCGTCCGCCCCCTTCTCGATCAGCAGGGGGACCAGCTCGCGGACCACCGACTCACGGATCATGACCTCCACGGAGAACCACGCGGCGTTGTGCAGCCGCGACACCGTGGGCGAGGTGAGACTGGGGAGGAGCTTCACGATCTCTTCGAAGCTCGCCTCCGGCACGTTCATCTTGAGCCCGACCATGTTCTCCGCGGCAAGCGCGCCGCGCAGGAGCAGGGCGATGTGCTGGATCTTGCGCTTCTTGGTTGGATCCTTCATGGCCGTCTTGTTGGCAATGAGCTTCGTATTGGTTTCCAGCAGGGTGTGAACGATCTTGAGACCGTTCGCGCGCAGCGTGCTGCCCGTCTCCGTGACCTCCACAATGGCGTCCACCAGGCCGTCCACCGCTTTTGCCTCCGTTGCCCCCCAGGAGAACTCGACCTTCACGGGGATGTTTCTTTCGGCGAAGTATCTCTTCGTGAAGCCCACGAGCTCCGTGGAGATCGTCTTTCCCGCGCAGTCCTCCAGCCGCTCGATGGGGGACGATGCCAGGCAGGCCAGCACCCATCGAGCCTTGCTCGTGCTTGCCTTGGAGTAGATGAGGTCCGTGACGATTTCCACGTCCGCTTCGTTTTCCAGTATCCAGTCCATGCCGGTGAGGCCCGCGTCGAGCACGCCGTTTTCCACGTAGCGCGCCATTTCCTGCGCGCGCACGAGGTTGCAGCTCACCTCGGGATCGTCGATTGACGGGAAATACGAGCGCTCGGAGAGCGATATCTTCCAGCCCGCCTTCTGGAAAAGCTCGATCGTGGCGCGCTCGAGGCTTCCCTTGGGCACACCCAGCTTGATCACGTGATCCTTCATTTCTTCTCTCCGTATACTTCGGCCGGGTCGAACACCCGCACGCCGTCCACGCGTATCGCCCCGCCCTCGACCACCCGGTAGAAGCAGCTCCTGTAGCCGGTGTGGCAGGCGGCGTCTCCGATCTGGCGCACTTTGGCCAGCACGCAGTCCTCGTCGCAGTCGATCCGCAGCTCCTTCACCTCCTGGATGTTGCCGGAGCTCTCACCCTTCTTCCAGAGCTTGCTCCGGGACCTGCTCCAGTAGTGCATGATCCCTGTTTTCAGGGTGAGCTCCCAGGACTCCTTGTTCATGAAGGCGACCATGAGAACCTCGCCCGTCTGCCAATCCTGCACTATCGCCGGCACAAGCCCGTCGAGCTTTGTGAAATCCAGCTCTATCATGAAAGAAACCCCCATTCAAAGAGACACGTCGCTCTGGCGCCTTCGGAAAGCCTTCTCGGCGCCAAAGATGAGATTATACGTATCAATCGCGATCTGAAGCTCCTCGTTCGTCGGGATCACCAGGATCGCGATGGGCGAGTAGGGCGTGGAAACGACCCCCTCTCCCGATCCCAGCGCGGTATTGGCCGCGTAGTCCATGAAGATACCGAGGTTCTCCAGCCGGTGGCAAATCCTTTCCCGCATGCGGACGCCGTGCTGACCGATGCCGCCGGTAAAAACCAGGGCGTCGACTTTTACGAGATTTGCCACGTACGCGCCGACATACTTCCGCACACGGTAGGCGTACACTTCCAATGCCTGGAGGGCCCGCTGGTTTCCCTTTGCCGCCTCCGATTCCAGGTCTCTGAGGTCATTGGAGATCCCCGAGAGGCCCAGGAGCCCGCTCTTCTTGTTGAGCAGCGCATTGACTTCCGTGGAGCTGTACCCGCGCCGCTCGAGGAAATCGATGATGGCGGGATCGATGTCGCCGCTGCGCGTGCCCATCATCAGGCCTTCGAGGGGCGTGAACCCCATTGAGGTGTCGATGGACAGGCCGTGTTCGATGGCGGTCACCGATGCGCCGTTGCCGAGGTGGCACGTGATGACGTTCGTGTTTTCGGGAAATCGTTTGAGCACCTCCATTGCGCGCGAGGCTACGTAGCGATGGCTTGTGCCGTGGAAGCCATAGCGGCGGATCTTGTACTTTTCATACAGCTCATACGGCAGGCCGTACAGGTAGGCCGCCGGGGGCATTGTCTGGTGGAAGGCCGTGTCGAATACGGCTACCTGCTTCACGTTCGGGAGCACGGCCTGCGCCTCGCGGATGCCGATGAGGTTGGGCGGGTTGTGCAGGGGGGCAAGCTCGATGTTCTTCTCTACTGCTTTCAGCACGTCGTCGTCGATGACGGTCGAGGCGGCGTACTGTTCGCCTCCATGCACCACCCGGTGCCCGACACCCGCTATTTCATCAAGGCCGCTGAGCGCTCCCTGGTCCGGGTCCGTGAGCGCCTCGCACACCATCTGCATGGCCGCCTTGTGATGCGGGACCTGCACCTCCCGCAGGATGTCCCCCTTGGGCGTCTTCTGGGTGATCTTTCCCTTCAGCTCTCCGATCCGCTCGACCAGGCCGCGGCCAAGGCTGACGCGCTGGGGCATCTGCCAGACTTCATACTTCAGGGATGAGCTGCCACAGTTGATGACAAGGACGTTCTTGTTGGTTGCCGCATGCATGGGGAGATCACCTCTTTGCTTCTTATTACCAGAAACGCGCCTCCTGTGCTACGGTCGTAGGCATGGATGCCGAGGGGGGGCCGAGCCAGGGATGGCGAAAGGCCCCCCAGAAAATGACCAGCCTGGTCTACCATGCAGGTGCCCTCGGGGACTTCATCACCACGCTGCCCGCAATGGCCGCGTGGCGCAGGCTTCACGAGGGGGAGCGGATTGTTCTCTTGGGCAAGCCGGCATATGCGGCACTCGCCACGTCCATGTTCGACGAGGTCCTGGATGTCGAGTCCACCCTTTGTGCGCCCCTCTTTTCAGCCGAAACGGGCACGCCGGCCCTGCTGGTGGAGCGCCTCTCCCGCGTTACCTCTGCCCTCTTGTTCGCTCATGCTACCTCACCCCTCGTGGAACGGCTGAAGGCTGCCGACGTGCGCTCGATCCTCTGCCAGGACCCCTTTCCCTCCAGCCCGACCCCCATCGTCGACTATCACCTTTCGCTGTTTCCCGAGCTCGCATTCACCGAGGAAGAGCGGGTGCCCCGTGTCGATTCCGCGGGCCCGGCTCGGCCCCCTGCGCGGACCACGGTCGCCGTACATCCCGGCAGCGGGAGCTCTCAGAAAAACTGGCCTCTCGCGAGATTCACGGAGGTGGCGCGATGCCTGGAGTCTGAGGGAGAGAGTGTCGCCTGGATCGTAGGGCCCGCGGAGTCGGACATCGTCTTGCCGTCAGATGCGCGCACATGGCGTGATTTGAGACCCCACCCGCTCGCCGGATCTCTTGCGTGCTGCCGGCTGTATCTCGGAAATGACTCGGGAGTGACGCATCTTGCTGCCGCGTGCGGATGTCCGACCGTTGTCCTGTTCGGCGCAAGCGATCCACGGGTGTGGCTGCCGCGCGGGCGCACGGTGCACGTCGTTCACTCATCCGGCGCGGGCATGGACGGCATCAGTGCAGAACGTGTGCTCTTTGAATGTCGGAAGCTGCTGGGAAGGTGAAGAATCGCGCAAGCTCGCGCGTGATACGTCTCTCTTGTTCGGTGCAGTTTTTAAGACGATGAAGTCGCGGATCACCGCCCGCTCCCCTGAGGGGAATACTGTGGGCGAGAAAAAAGAACGCGGGGGAAGAGATTGTCCGCTCTCCTCCCCCGCGCGGGAGATTGTCTCTCCCCTACCTCTTCCTGGCCGTCTTCTTGGCGGCTTTCTTCGCCGGCTTCTTGGCCGACTTCTTCGCGCTCTTCTTGGCGCTCTTCTTCGCTGTCTTCTTTACAGCCACGTTAACCCCTCCCTCTCATCTCATAGAATTAAAATCGTGTAAGATCATAGTGCTTCGACGCGCACTTGTCAAGACTTTCGTGCATGAGCGGAAAAAATTCTTGCGCGGTGTCGCACGGCGTGCGCGGCCTCTTCCGGGGGTGTCGCGGGGGTTTGAGTGAGTCACCGAACACGCGTTCGACGACAAAACCGGGGGGACTCTCGCCGTTTCGCGCCTCTGGCACGGTACCCCGTGCTGTTTCGGTACACCGTGCTGTTCGGCGCTCCAACGGCTGCCGCCTTGCGGGGCTCTACGGTCGGGGCTTTTCCGCGCGGGAGACGAGGAGACGCACGACGTTGTCCCTCACGTCCACGACCCCGGGTCCCACGCCGATGGTGCGCGCCCCGGTGGCGGTCGTCACGCGAAGCTCTCCCGGCGCAACGCAGGCCACGAGGGCCGCGTGGTCGGCCAGTACGCCCAGCTCGCCGCCCGTCGTGGGCACGACCAGGAACTCGCATTCCCCCGATGCCACCACGCCGTCCGGCGTGGACACGGACCATGAGAAGCGGGCGCTCATACGTTTTTCACCTTCTCTGCCTTCTCACGGGCCTCTTCGACCGTGCCGACGTACAGGAATGCCTGCTCGGGAAGCGTGTCGCACTTCCCGTCGATGATCTCGCGGAAGCTCTTCACCGTGTCGGCGATCTTCACGTACCTGCCCGCGTAGCCTGTGAACTGCTCCGCCACGAAGAATGGCTGGCTGAGGAAGCGCTCGATGCGCCGCGCCCTCGCCACCGTGGCCTTGTCTTCCTCGGAGAGCTCGTCGTACCCGAGGATGGCGATGATATCCTGCAGGTCGCGATAGCGCTGCAGGCATTGGAGCACGGCCTGGGCCACCGCATAGTGCTCTTCACCCACGTAGTAGGGGTACAGGATCCGGCTCGTTGAGCCCAGAGGATCCACGGCCGGGTAGATTCCCTTTTCCGCGATCTGCCGGGAAAGGACCGTCGTGGCGTCAAGGTGGGTGAAGACTGCGGCCGCCGCGGGGTCGGTGATGTCGTCCGCCGGGACGTAGACCGCTTGAATCGAGGTGATCGAACCGCTTTTAGTCGAGGTGATGCGCTCCTGCAGCTCGCCCATTTCCGAGGAGAGGGTGGGCTGGTAGCCCACCGCGGAGGGCATGCGGCCGAGCAGGGCCGAGACCTCGCTTCCCGCCTGGGTGAAGCGGAAGATGTTGTCCACGAACAGCAGGATGTCCATCCCCTGGTCGCGAAAGTGCTCGGCCATCGTGAGGGCCGACAACGCAACGCGCAGCCGTGCGCCGGGGGGTTCGTTCATCTGTCCAAACACGAGGCAGGCTTTCTCGAGGACCTTGGATTCCCGCATCTCCCTCCACAGGTCATTTCCTTCCCGCGTCCTTTCCCCCACGCCGGCGAATATGGAATAGCCGCCGTACTGGGTGGCGATATTGTGGATGAGCTCCTCTATGATGACGGTCTTGCCCACTCCTGCGCCGCCGAACAGGCCCGTTTTGCCGCCCCTCACATACGGGCAGAGAAGATCGATCACCTTGATGCCCGTCTCGAAGATCTGGGTCTTGGGCTCCAGCTGCGCGAAGGGCACACCGGGCCTGTGGATGGGCATGCGTGCGGCGCCCGTGACAGGTCCCTTTCCGTCCACTGGCTCTCCCAGAAGATTGAACACCCTGCCCAGGACTTCTTTGCCCACGGGGACGGTAATCGGGGATCCGGTATCGATGATTTCGCACCCGCGGGGAATGCCGTCCGTGGAGTCCAGACCTACCGCGCGCACCCTGTTGCCGCCCAGATGCTGCTGCACCTCGCTCACCAGTCGCGTTTTCCTGCCGCTGATCTCGGCGTCGATCAGGAGGGCGTTCCGTATCTCGGGGAGATGCCCTTCCTCGAACTCCGCGTCGAGGATCGAACCGATGACCTGGACCACCGTCCCCTTTGAGCCTGCGCTCATGCTCTGCCCCCTTCGCTGCCGCTGATGATCTCTATCATTTCGTTTGTGATCTGCGCTTGGCGCGCGCGGTTATAGTTGCGCGTCAGCTTCTTTGTCATGGACTCCGCGTTGTCCGACGCGCTGCGCATGGCGATTGATCTCTCGCCCTGCTCGCAGAGCATCGCTTCCAGCACGGCGCAGAAAAGGTGCGCCTTGACGATGAGCGGAAGAATCGCCGCCCGGACCGTGTCGCGGTCCGGCTCCACGAGGTACAAAGGCTCTCCGCCTGGACCGATTGCGGGGCCCGCCGCGGCTTCTCCCGGCGGGAGAATCGAGGCGGCAGCCAACACCGCACTTGTGAGCGGCAGCAGGGGGCTGCCGCGGACTTCATGGAGGATCTTCGTCTTGTAATGCGTGGAGATGACCTCCACCGCGTCGAGCTCCCCTGCCGTGAAGCTGTCGATGATTTCCTGCACCACCTCATCGATCTTGCCAAAAGGAATGTTCTCATCCGCGTCCGGCACCCCGATGGCCACCGGCTGGTTGTGGTAGCGGAAGAACGCGAGGCCTTTCCTGCCCAGGACCGCAAGGCGCGCCTCCTTCCCCTCTCCCGCGAGCTCCTGGATCCTGGCCTGCGTGGCGTGTATGACCCGGGCATTGTACCCGCCGCACAGTCCGCGGCTGGAGGTGACACTGAACAGGAGGACCCGCTTTGCGGATGTTCGCTGGATGCCCAGCGAAGACTGCGCAATCACCTGGGCGGCATCGTCGGTGCCGGGGGCTGCGCCCAGCGCCTCGGGCAGCAGCCGGGCAAGGTGCGCGCGGAACGCCTTTGCGCTGTCGAAGCGCCCGGTGAGCTTCATTGCCTTGGACTGAGCCACGCGCTCCATGGTTCGGGTGATCTTGTGGATGTTGCGGACGCTGATGATCCGCTTTCTGATCTGACGGGTCTTGGCCATGCGCTAGAACGTCTTCTTGAATGCCGCCATGGCCGCGGTGAGCACCTCGGGCTCCGAAAGCGTCCCGAGGTTCCTGATGCCAGCCAGTATTTCCGGCTTCTCAGCGCGCAGCCAGGTGAGGAATCTCGTCTCGAACTCCCGGACGCGCATCACCGGCACGTCGTCCATGTGACCCCGGGTGGCGGCGTACAGGATCATGACCTGCTCTTCCACGGGCATCGGGCTGTACTGCTGCTGCTTGAGCACTTCCACCATGCGCGCCCCCCGGGCGAGCTGGTTCTGCGTTGCCTTGTCCAGCTCTGTCCCCATCTGGGAAAAGGCCTCCAGCTCCCGATAGGCGGCCAGGTCGATGCGCAGCGAGCCGGCAACCTGTTTCATCGCCTTGATCTGCGCGTTGCCGCCCACGCGGGACACGGACAGCCCGACGTCGATGGCGGGCCTGATGCCCGAGTTGTACAGGTCCGTGCGCAGGTAGATCTGGCCGTCGGTGATCGAGATCACGTTCGTGGGGATGTACGCGGAGACCTCACCTTCCTGGGTCTCGATCAGGGGGAGCGCAGTGAGAGAGCCGCCCCCCAGCTCATTGGAAAGCCGCGCGGCGCGCTCCAGCAGGCGCGAATGAAGATAGAAAACGTCGCCGGGGTAGGCTTCGCGCCCGGGCGGCCTGCGCAGGAGCAGGGAAAGCTGCCTGTACGCGTTGGCCTGCCGCGAAAGATCGTCGTACACGCAGAGAGTGTCCTTGTGCTCCTCGTACATGAAGTACTCAGCCATTGCGCATCCTGCGTAGGGGGCGATGTATTGAAGAGCCGCGGGCTCGGCGGCCGTGGCGGCCACGATGATGGTGTGCTCCATGGCGCCGCGCTCGCGCAGCGCGTCCACGATTCCCGCCACCATGGAAGCCTTCTGGCCAACGGCCACGTACACGCAGATCACGTCCCTGCCTTTCTGGTTGATGATGGCGTCCATGGCCAGGGATTCCTTGCCGGTGCCCCTGTCTCCAATCAAAAGCTCGCGCTGTCCTTTGCCGATGGGGACCATCGCGTCGATGGCCTTTACCCCTGTCTGCAAAGGCTCCTTGACGGGCTGCCGGTCGCGGATGCCGGGCGCCTTGAACTCAACCGGCCGGGTCCGGACGGCTTTCAACTCGCCCTTGTCGTCAATGGGAATGCCCAGGGGGTTCACCACCCGGCCTATGAGCTCGTGTCCGACCGGCACTTCCAGGACCCGGCCCGTTCTCCTGACCTTGCCGCCTTCGTGCAGGTCCAGGTAGTTGCCGAGGATGACCGCGCCCACGCTGTCTTCTTCCAGGTTCAACGCGAGCCCGTAGACGCCCGTTTCGAACTCCAGCATCTCCATGGCCATGGCCCCGCGCATGCCGTAGATGCGCGCGATGCCGTCCCCGAGCTCCACCACGGTGCCGACGTCGTCCACCGTCAGGTTCTTGGAGTAGTTGCGGATCTCTTCTTTGATCCGTGTCGATATCTCTTCGAGGTTGATGCGCATAATGTCCCTTACTTTCCTTCGAGCCTGTCGGCCAGGCCCTTGAGCTGTCCCTGGATGCTGAGCTCGATCTCCTGACCTTCGCTCTCCGCGACAACACCGCCGATGAGCGACGGGCGAATCTCCGTCCGCAGCTCCACGCTGGCCTTCAACCGCTTTTCCAGAGAGCGTGTGATGAGCGCCTTCTCCTCCGCCCCGAGGGGGAAGGCGGAGAAGACCTTCACATTCCGCACGCCCCGGGCCAGCCGGGAGAGCCTCTCGTATTCCTCCGCGATCTCACCGAGGAGCTCCGTGCGGCCGCGGTTGGCCAGCAGGTAGAGGAGGATCATCAGCCGGGAGTCTACCTTCCCCCCGAACGCCTGCCGGAAGAGGTTTTTCTTTGTCGTCCGGCCGATCAGCTTGTTGCCCAGGAACGTGCGCACGTCCTTCGCCGTATACAGCAGGTCGCGCGCCGTGTCGAGGTCCGCTTCCACGGCGAGGAGGTCGCCGGTTTCCACGGCCAGATCGAACAGCGCGCGCGCGTAGTTGCGGGAAATGCCGCTGGTCATCCGCGCGTTCCTAGTTGCGGGAGCCGCTGCCGGGGCCGGCGGGGGCGCCGGCAATCAGCTTGTCGGCAAACTCTTCGACGAACACCCTGTTGTCCGATGTGCCCGTCTCCCGTTTCAGGATGGCGTCCGCGATGGAGAATGAGAGGGAGACGACCTGGCCGCGGAGCGCCCGCTCCGCATCCTCCCGCGCCCTCTCGATCTCCTGCACGGCCCTGTCCATCTGCTCGCGGGCTTCCTGGTGCGACTTGAGAAGGATCTCCTCCCGGAGACGCGAGGCTTCCGTGCGCGCGCCCTCGATGATGAGCGCGGCCTCGGCCTTTCCCTCGCGGATGGTCTTGTCGTACTCGGCGAGCACGGCGGTGGCCTTCTCTCCCGCCTGCCGGGCAAACGTCAGGTCCGTCTCGATCTTCTGCGACCTCTTGTCCAGCGCCCCGGTGATCCTGCCCCACACGGTGAGCCGCAGGATGAGGAGGATGATGCCGAAGGTGATCCACAGCCAGATGACGAGGCCGGGATCTATGCGGAGGAGAGCCATACCGGTCCCCTCCTACATGACGATGGCGAGAATGCAGATGACCAGGGCGATGATGCCGACACCCTCCACGAGCACCGCGGTGAGCAGCATGTTCGTCTGTATCTTTCCCGCCGCTTCCGGTTGGCGCGCAATGCCTTCCACTGCGCTCGAGCCGATCTTGCCGAGGCCGAGCCCTACGCCGAGGACCGCGAGGCCGGCGCCGAGACAGGCGCCGATGAAAGCACCGAACTTCATGATGGCGGGAGCTAATGTTGCCAGATCCATATTCGTACTCCTTCCGAGAAGTCTTTCCGCGGAACCCCAGGGAACCGCTTGGACACTATGCGTGTTTTCTTATGGCAAGACCAATGAACATGGCCGAGAGAAAAGAGAATATGTAGGCCTGCAGCACGGCGACGAACAACTCCAGCGCAGAGATGGCAAGGTCCACCAGGACGGCCACCGGACCGATTGCGAGAGACTGGAACTTCAATATAAGGAGGAGGATGAGGAGGATCGCCACGTGTCCGCCGATCATGTTGGCGAAGAGCCTCATGATGAGGGCGATGGTCTTGGAGAAGATGCCGACCACCTCGAAAAGCAGCGTGAAAGGGGCCATCCATCCCGGCGTGCCGTGCGGCACGAGGTCCTTCCAGTACCCGATGATTCCCTTGCTCCGCATGCCCGCGATGTTCAGCACGAAGAACGTGATGATCCCCAGGCCGGCTGTGGTTGCGAGGTTGCCCGTCACCGCGCCGCCGAGCCAGACCGCCTCGCTTTCTCCGGCAGGCCGCACAGGGGCGAATGGGGGAATCATGCCCAGGAGGTTCGAGTAGAGAATGAACAGGAAGAAGGAGAAGCACAGGAGGTAGAACCTCTTGCCTTCGGCCCCCAGGACCGGCTGGTAGACCGTGTCGCTCATGTACTGTATGAGAGTCTCGAAAAGGCTCTGCAGGCGGGTGGGCTTCTTGAAGGGATCCCGGAGCTTGCGGTCCAGGTAGAACATACTGGCCAGCACGAGGAGACCGACGACCCCGATGAGGATGAAATGCTTGGTGACTTTGATGGGCAGGTGCAGGCTCCCGATTGCGAGGTCGAACGTTGCATAGGGATGCTCGAAGTTGTCGGTAAGCTCGGCGAACAGAGCCGTCGACAGGTTGAAGCCCTCCTCTTTGCCGGCGGCGGCACGCGCGCCGTCCGCGGCGAAGAGGGACCCCAGAGGCAGCAGGAAGAGGAGAAGGCTGGCAGTCGCAATCCGCTGCATCGCCGCAGTATAGCGAATTTCACGCGGCGTCGCGAGGGGAGGAGGGCAGAGGCTTTCTTGCCCCATTCCCTCCGGAATTCAGTACCTTTTTCAGTGAAGATTGGAGGGAGAGTTGAAATTTCCGAAAACCCTTGGAGAGCTGAGATCGGCCGGCTACGAGCGGCGGACCGTGAAGGAGGAAATGCGCGCCAACCTCGTGCGCATGCTCCGCTCCCGGGAGGAGCTGTTTCCCGGCATCATCGGCTACGATACCACGGTCATCCCCGGCCTGGTCAATGCGATCCTCTCGAAGCATGACTTCATCCTTCTCGGCCTCCGCGGCCAGGCCAAGACCCGCATTCTGCGCAATCTCGTGCGGTTCCTCGACGAGCAGATCCCCGTCATCGCGGGAACCGAGACAAATGACGACCCCTTCGCGCCCGTGAGCAGGAAGGGCAGGGAGGCGATTGCCACTCTTGGGGACGCCGCCCCGATCGAGTGGCTGCCGCGCGAGGCCCGCTACCGGGAGAAGCTGGCGACTCCGGATGTCACCATCGCGGACCTCATCGGCGATATCGACCCGATCAAGGCCGCCACCCGCAAGCTGGCGTACGCGGACGAGGAGGTCATCCATTTCGGGATCATCCCGAGGACGAATCGAGGCATCTTTGCCATCAACGAGCTGCCGGACCTCCCCCCCCGGATCCAGGTGGGCCTGCTGAATATAATGGAAGAGAAAGACATCCAGATCCGCGGATTCCCCATCCGGATGCAGATGGACATTCTCATGGTCTATTCGGCGAACCCTGAGGACTACACCAACAGGGGCAACATCATCACGCCGCTCAAGGACCGGATCGACTCCCAGATCATCACCCATTATCCCCAGGACCGGCAGGCGGCCATGCGGATAACGGCGCAGGAGGCGTGGACAAAGAGGGAGTGCGGCATCGAGCTGGTGGTGCCCGACTGGTACCGGGAGCTGGTGGAGGAAGTGGCTTTCGCCGCGCGCGCCAGCGAGTATGTCAACCAGGCCTCGGGCGTCTCCGCGCGCATGAGCATCTCCCTGATGGAGAACGTGATGAGCAACATGGAGCGGCGCGCCATCGTTCAGCAGGAGAAGCATGTCTATCCCCGGATCGGAGACCTGCACGCGGCCGTGACCGCCATCACAGGCAAAGTGGAGCTGGTGTACGAGGGAGAGCAGCAGGGCGCCGCCATCGTGGCGCGAAAGATCATCGGGGAAGCGGTGAAGGAGACCTTCCGCAGATGGTTTCCGGATCCGACTCCGAAAAAGAAGAAGAAAGAAAGGGAGAACGTGGAGGATCCATCCGCGGGCCGTCAGGAGCCTTCCCCCTTCCAGCCCATCCTCACGTGGTTCTCGAAGGGGAATACCGTCGAGACATCGGATGAGCTTCCCCATGACGACTATGTGAAGCGCCTTGAAAAAGTGACCGGGCTGAAGGAGATTGCGGCCAAGCACCTGGACCTGAAGGACGGGGACGGGATCGCCCTGGGCATGGAGTTCGTGCTGGAGGGGCTGCACCAGCATTCCATGGTCTCCAAGCGGGAGGAGGGCGTGAAGACCGCCTACCGTGACATGTTGAAGGCCATGTTCGACCACATGGCGACCAGCGGCGACAACTAGGAAGGCGGCGCGCATGCTCTGGGAGTATTCCGAGTGGGATCAGACGCTTCAGAATCTGCTGAAATCATTCCAGGATCTCATGAGCCTGTTCAACTACCTTCTGCTCATGGCCGGCGGGGATGTCGACCGTGTGTTCAAATGGATGGAGTACCTGCAGGAGCGCGGCTCGCTGGACGCAGACATCGACCTGGCGGAGTTCAGACGGCAGCTTGAGGAGCAGCGGATCATCGAGAAGCTCAAGGAGGGAGGTTACAGCCTCACTGCCAAGGGCGAGCAGGTCATTCGCAAGGATTCACTGAATCAGATATTCAACGGCCTGCAGAAATCCGGCTTCGGCCAGCACCGGGTCCCCAGCACGGGAAACGGCGAGGAGAGGCTCACGGAGACGCGCGCATGGCGTTTCGGAGACCCGGTGACCCAGATCGACGCGCTGGGCACGATCTCCAACGCGGTGAAGCGGGCCGGAGTGGAAGAGATCATGCTGGCGGAGGAGGATCTCGAAGTCTACGAGACGGAGCATCTGTCCTCCTGCGCCACCGTGCTCCTCGTGGATATCAGCCATAGCATGATCCTCTACGGCGAGGACCGCATCACCCCCGCAAAACAGGTGGCGCTTGCGCTCTGTGAGCTCATCCTCACGCGCTACCCCAAGGACACTCTGCGGGTCGGCACCTTCGGCGACGAGGCGCGGGAAATCGCCATCAGCGACATTCCTTACCTGCAAGTAGGTCCCTTCCACACCAACACGCGGGCCGGCCTCGAGATGGCGCAGTCAATACTGGAGTCCACCCGGCAGACCAACCGCCAGATCTTCATGGTGACCGATGGAAAGCCCACGGCGATCACGGAGAACGGGGAAGTGTACAAGAACCCCTACGGGTTCGATCCGAAGATCCTTGCCCAGACGCTGGAGGCCGCGTCGGCCTGCCGGCGGGCCAGCATCACCATCACGACCTTCATGCTCGCGCAGGACCCCGAGCTGGTGGACTTCGTGGACGAGATGACGCGCCTCAACAAGGGGAGGGCGTATTACGCGTCGGCCGACAAGCTCGGGGAGTTCCTTTTCGCGGACTATATCCGCAACAAGAAACGGATGCTCCACTAGTCTTCACACGAACCCGGTTTTTATCGATACTATCAGCAGAGGAAGAGCATGCCCGTAAGGATCCCCAACGACCTGCCCGCCCGCAAGATCCTTGGTGAAGAGAATATCTTCGTCATGACCACGGAGCGGGCCATCCATCAGGACATTCGCCCGCTGCGTATCGCCGTGCTGAACCTGATGCCGACGAAGATCGTGACAGAGACCCAGATCCTCCGGCTCCTGGGCAACAGCCCGCTCCAGGTCGATATCACCTTCATCCGCATGGGCACGCATGAGTCAAAAAACACGCCTTCCGAGCATCTCGACGCGTTCTACGAGTCCCTGGACGACGTGCTGCATGAGCGCTTCGACGGGCTGGTCATCACCGGTGCCCCCGTGGAAAGCCTGCCGTTCCAGGATGTCGACTACTGGCCCGAGCTGGTGCGCCTGATGGATTGGAGCCGCACCAACGTCTGGTCGACCCTCCACATCTGCTGGGGGGCGCAGGCGGCGCTGTATCATCACTTCCGGGTTCCCAAGTACGCGGTCCCCTGCAAGGTGTTCGGTCTGTTCGCGCACAAGGTCCTCGACCCTCACGAGCCGATCCTGCGGGGCTTCGACGAAGTGTTCATGGCGCCGCATTCGCGGCATACCGAGGTGCGGAGAGCGGACATCGAGGCGGTGAAGAGCCTGAAGCTGCTTGCTGTTTCCGAAGAAGCCGGAGTCTACATGGCGACCTCGGACGATGGGCGAATGGTGTTCGTCACCGGTCACCCCGAGTACGACAGGCTCACCCTCAAAGCGGAATACGATCGTGACGTGGCAAAGGGCCTTCCCATCGCGGTCCCAAAGAACTATTACCCCGGTGACGACCCGACCCGGGAGCCGATGGTGACCTGGCGTTCCCACGCCCACCTGCTCTATTCCAACTGGCTCAACTACTGCGTCTACCAGGCAACGCCGTACGACCTGAATCAACTGCCGAAATCCGACGGACGACCCTCCGGGGAGTGAAACGGATTTCTCTGATTTGACTCCCTGATCCGGCAAAAGCGACGCACGCCGTGGCGGGAGAAGGGGGGGCGCCACGGGCAGAGCCGGGCAGCATGGGCGGAAACGTTTCCGCGGCTTCCCCCGCATCCCCGGAGAGTTGAGCGGGACCGGGTCGGCCCGTACGGCCGGCCCGGTCTTTACCCCCGGTCGAATTAAAGGTAGTTTTTCCGGCATGTCCAAACACCAGTTCCAGGCTGAAGTCAACCAGCTTCTCGCGCTTATCATCCATTCGCTGTATTCCCACAACGAGATATTCCTCCGGGAGCTCGTCTCCAATGCCGCCGACGCGCTGGACAAGCTGAAGTACCTCACCCTCACGCAGGAGGAGTACAAGGGAGTGCCGTTCATGCCGCGCATCGACATTTCCTTCGACACGAAGGACAGGAAGACGCTCACCGTGACGGACACCGGCATCGGGATGGATGAAAAGGACCTGGAGCAGAACCTGGGGACCATCGCCCGTTCGGGCACCCGCGAGTTTCTTCAGGCCATGGCCGCGGACGCGAAGAAAGGCTCCAGCCTCATCGGCCAGTTCGGCGTGGGCTTCTATTCCTCCTTCATGGTGGCGGATACGGTGGAGGTCGTCACGCGGAAAATCGGGGACGAAAAAGCCTGGAAGTGGACGAGCGACGGAAAGGGAGAATACGAGATAGCCGGGGCCGCGCGCGACATGGCAGGCACCACGGTAGTTCTCCACCTGAACGAGGCGGGGAGGGAGTACGCGGATCGATGGCGGATCGAGGGGATCATCCGCAAGTATTCCAACCACATCGCCTTCCCCATCCACCTGCACTACGAGGAAGAAGGGCCGCACGGCGGGAAAGTGGACAAGGTGGCCCAGGTCAACTCGGCCCTGGCGTTGTGGAGGCGGCCGAAGGCGGAGCTGAAGGAGGATGACTACAGGGAGTTCTACAAGACCCTCAGCCATGACGACAAGGACCCCCTGCATTGGATCCATCATTCGGTGGAAGGCGCGCTGGCGTACAGCACGCTCTTCTACATTCCCTCGCACGCCCCCTTCGACCTGTACCGCTACGATTACCAGCCGGGCGTGAAGCTGTACATCAAGCGCGTGTTCATCACGGAGAGCGAGAAGGAGCTGCTGCCCGTGTACCTGCGATTTGTGCGGGGGATCATCGACTCGGAGGACCTGCCGCTCAACGTAAGCCGCGAGATTCTGCAGAAGAACAGGATCATGGAGAACATCCGCTCCTCTTCCGTTCGCAAAATTCTGCAAGAGCTCGCGCAGCTCACCAAGGACGTGAAGCTCTACACGACGATCTGGAACGAGTTCGGCCGGGTGCTGAAGGAGGGTGTCCTGCAGGACTTCGAGCACAAGGACCAGCTCATGGAGCTCCTGCGCTACAAATCCACAGCGGTGGAAGGCTGGACGAGCCTTTCTGAATACCGGGACAGGATGAAGGCGGACCAGAAGGCAATCTACTATATTACAGGCGGCCGCGAGGCGGGTTTGCGGAACTCGCCGCTTCTGGAGACCTACAAGGCCCGGGGGCTCGAGGTGCTCGTGATGGACGACGAGATCGACGAGATCGTGGCCTCGTCCATCGGTACGTTCATGGAGGTCGAGCTCAAGGCGGTGAATCGCTCCGCCACGGCGGACGACCTGAAAACGGACGAGGACAAGGCGAAGGCGGATGCGCTCGCGCCGCTGATCGGCAGGGTGAAGAAAGCCCTGGGAGACCAGGTGAAGGACGTGAGGGCCTCGCGACGGCTCGCCGATTCGCCGTCCTGCATCGTCGTGGACGAGCATGACCCGACCATGCAGATGCAGCAGATCCTGAAGCTGATGGGCAACAAGGACCTTCCCGACGTGAAGCCGATCCTGGAGCTCAACCCCTCCCATCCCATCGTCACCAAGCTCGCCGCTGTGACGGACGAAGCGGTGATCGACGACATCAGCCGGCTGCTTCTCGACCAGGCTTTGCTCGTCGAAGGCGCCGAGCTCAAGGACTCGGCCGGTTTCGTGAAGCGGATGAACCGCGCGCTCGAGAAGTCCCTTTGAAGAGAGTCCTCAGGGGCGTTCTCACCGCGTTACTGGGCATCCTTGCCGTCTGCGTCCTCGGGGCGGTGGTCCTGGTCGTGACCTGGCTCGTGCGGCGCGAAGACCCGACCTCATTCCTCCCCGACCGCTACGTCGCGTATGTCCAGGTTCCCTCCCTTCGGGGCATCTACGACCAATGGCTCACTCTCGAGGCAGCGGATGTCGTCCTGGCGCGCCCCGAGCTCGCGCCTTATCACGGCGTCCTCACGGACGCGCGCGGTCTTGCGCTGACGCGCGCTCCGGTCCTGCGCACGCTGCTCGACGTGCGCGCCGACGTCATGCTCCTCCCGGACGGGAAATTCCTCGCCGTGCTCGATATCGGATGGCGGGGCATCCTGACGCCTCTTGCGCGCTTCGTGGGACCGCTGCTCAGGGTCAAGGGATTCAGCTTCCTCAATGACGCCGGGCTCCCGATGTATCGTTACACGGCCGGCGCCACGACCATTCATGCCGCGCTGGCCGGCAATGTGGTCATCGTGTCCATCGACGCCGACACGGTGAAGGAGGCCCTGGCGCGGCGCGCCTCTCATACGGGCCTTGCGGCCAGGGCCAGCCGCGAGCTGCTGGACCGCATCCGCCTTCGCAGCAGCACCGCGGTGCGGGTCCTTGTGGACACACAGGGAATCGGGGCGGATCTTCTCGGCGCCACTCCCCTTGGTGCAAAGGTGCTCGATGCGGTGGAGATCCCGGGCCAGACCATGCTGGACGTGCAGCTCAGCAACACGCGCCTGCAGCTCGGCGTCGCGCTTCCCGTTTCGGTTTCCCTGCCGGAGCTGTCGAAGATCCTCGCCGCCGCCCCCGCGCCGATCGGCGTCCTGCGTTATGTTCCCTCTTCAGCCCAGCTTCTGACCGTTTCCAACATCGCGCCGCTTGCGGATCTCTACAGGCTGGCTGCCGCCTTCCAGGGCAGAGACGTCCAGGACATCTACGCACGGGCCGACTCCGGTGCCCGTACCGTGCTCGGCGCCGGCATCGACGAGCTTCTTTTCTCCTGGGTGGGCGCGGAGGTGGGCGCCTTCATGCAGCCGGGCTCGGCGGAAGCGGTATTCTTCGCCAAGATCACCGATTCCCAGGCGTGCACACGCGCCCTCGGCAAGCTCACCAGCTCGATCGTGGCGGGCAAGGACAGCTCACTCGTGCTGGATGGCGTTCGCATCGACAAGCTCTCCCTACCCTGGTATGTGGGCCTGATACTGGATGCGCTCGGCGTGAATGCGCCCGAGCCGTATTTCCTTGTCCGTGACAACTACATATTTGTTTCCCTGGATGCGCAGAATCTGGCGGCGGTGGTGAAGGCCGCGGACACGGGCGACAATCTTGCCCAAACCAGTCTGTACGCGCGCCTGGCGGAGCGGATCCCCGCCGATTCCAGCTTCCTTGCCTGGTACGATGTATCGCGGAGCGAGCCGTTTTTCATCAGGGGCTCGGGCCTGCTCGCCGACATTCTTCGGCTGTACGCGAACGGGGTCGTCGCCGTCCGCGCCACGCCTGCTGACGTGCGCGTCTCACTGGCCGCGGCACGGGTGGCCGGCGGCGGCGCAAAGCTTCTTCCCGGTTTCCCTCTCGCGCCGTCGGGCGTCGTCTCGGGGGACGTCCTGGCCTTTCGCTTCGCCGATTCCAGTTCCCTGACGCTTGCATGGATCCGTGACAGGTCAGTCCTCGTTCTCGCGGACCCGACAGTAGCCCAGATTGCCGAGGCGAAGCTCGAGCCGGACTCGGTGCTGGTTCCGGAGCAGGTCAGGCCCGGCACTCTTGCCGCCATCTGGGCCGTGTCTCCCGGCGGAACGATCTGGCGGTTCGGCGCAAAGCTCCTTTCCCTTGCCCCGTTCCCCCTCGCAACCGGAATCGTGAGCCCCATGCCCCCCGCGATGATCGATGGGAAGCTCGCGCTTTTCTCGAAGACCGAATCCGCGCTCGTGCTCGTAGGACCCGACGGCTCCCGGGGCGCCCTCTCTCAGCGGCTGGAAGCGCCGCTGTTCGCGCCGCCTGATTTCCTGGCGGGCAGGACCGCGTTCTACCCGAAGAGCTTCGATGCCTGGGTGCACCTGAGCGATCTCAAGGGCGCGGAAGCTCCCGGATGGCCGGTGCAGGCGGCGGGAATATCCTATTGCGCGCCGCGGATTGTAGCGTCGGGACAATCGTTTGTCGTCACGTTCCTCACGCAGGCCGGAACGCTGCACGTGTGGGACCTGTCCGGCAAGCCGGTCCCGCCATTTCCCATCACCCTGCCGGGCGTCTTCTACGCCACGCCCGGAACGATGAGCGTTGACGGCCGTCCCGTGCTGGTAACTCTGGCGCAGGACGGCGTGCTGAGGCAGGTGGGCCTGGACGGAACCGTGCTCAGGCAGACGAGCATTCCCGACCTGGACGGGAAGGACGCCCGCATTCTCATTGCGGACCTGGCCGGGGACGGCCGTGAAGAGATCCTCCTCTACGGCTCGGGAGCGTTTGTAGCGGGCTATGATGCCGCCTTCCGCCCCCTGCCCGGATTTCCCCTCAAGGGAGTGTCCCGACCGCAGCTCGTCGATCTTGATCGTGACGGGAGATTGGATGTGCTCACGGCAGGCCTCGACGGAAAGATCTACGCGTATGCGGCGGGCAGGGGGCGGAAATGACGGCGCGGCTCCGTTGTGCGCGGCGCCTTGCCTGCGCGGCCGCGATTCTCCTTGCGGCGGCATCCTGCCGGACCGTGCCGCCCGACCAGGTGGGGCAGAGCGCCGGCGCGGAGCAGATCGCCGCGCTGGACATGTTCGACGCCCGGCTGCTCGAGCTCCGGCTCACACCCGATGCCGCAGGCCTCGCCGCGGTGCGCGCGGACCTGGAGGGCGCGGCCGCGCAGCCGGGGCTGAATCGAAGGCTGCGGGCCCGGGTGGAAGCGCTCAAGGCGGAAGCGGCGCTCATGGCCCGCGACCTTTCCGCAGCCAGGAGATCCGCGGACAGCGCGGCCGCGCTCTCGGACGCGGAGGAGGGGGTGTGGATCGTGCGCGCGGCCCTCGAGCCGGATCCCGCGGCGCGTCTGTCCCTGATGGATGCGGGCATCGCGAGGGCTGACGAAAAATCGCGGCTGCGGTGCGAGCGCGGGGAGGAGCTCCTCAAGGCGGGCAGGTACGCAGAGGCAGCGCAGGACCTGGATGAAGGCCTCCGCGGGCTGGACACCCGCTTCCAGGCCTTGTACGGGAAGGATCGAGACCGCGCTTTCTCCCTCATGCAGGCGGCCCGGGACGGAGGGGCAGGCGCCGTCACCGATCAGTCCGGATCACTCGAGCCCCGGCTCACGCTTCGGGGAATGATCGAACGCGCCTCATCCGAGACGCGTTTCCTTGCCGCGCTCAGTCCCGACCAGAAACCCTCGTTCGGCGCGCTCCTCCCTGCCGTGAAAGAGGCGGGACTCCTTCTCGATCCGGCCGCGTCCCCTGACGCGCCCGTCCTCCGCAAAAACGTGGCGTTCTTCCTCTGGGGCCTCATTTCCCGAACGGAGCACGACCCGAAGCTTCTCACGCGCTACCGGCTCAAGTACACGACGAGCCCCGTGCCGGACCTCGATGTCGACTCAGCCTGGTTCGACTCCGCGCTGGGCGTGGTAGAGCGCGAGGTCATGGATCTGCCCGACGGCGTGCACTTCAATCCGGACGCGCCCGTGACAGGCCTGGAGTACCTGGGAATTCTTGGAAAGCTGAAACGGCTCTACCGCTGAGCCGGGGGCGCTCACGAGACGGCAAACGGCTGACTCGGCCTTGACATGTTCGCGGCCGGAGGAGTCCATTTGCCTCATGAAGGGCATGCCGCCAATCGGATCTGCTCAATCCCGCGTCCTCATTCTAGGTTCCTTCCCTTCGGCAATCTCGCTCGAAAAGGGACAGTACTACGGCAACGGGAACAACCATTTCTGGGATATCATGGGCCTGCTCCTGGGCGAACCTTTCCCCGAGGAGTACCAGGCGAGGCTGGCTCTCCTCGTACGCTACCGAATTGCAGTCTGGGACGTGCTTGCTTCATGCGAACGACCGGGGAGCCTCGACAAGGACATCAGCAATGAGAGGCCGAACCCTCTCATTGACTATATCATCGAAAACCCATCAATCGAACGCGTTGCCCTCAATGGCCTGAGAGCTTCTTTGTCGTTCATCCGGCACTTCGCCCCAGGGCAGAAGAGAAAGGATCTTGGTATCGGATCAGAAATCGAGTGGAGGCCGGAGACGCTGAGGGGTCGCGGTGTCCTCGTCGCGCGTCTCCCCTCCTCGAGCCCGATACCGACACGGGAGTACAGAACCGCGGGAGAAAAGGTGATGACTTGGAAAGCCTTTCTCCTACCGCCGGCCTCTTAGGCTTGATCCCAGCGGAGTGTCGGTCTACCTTTCCTGGTGAGGCGCAAGATGCTGAGAGCCATTCAAATACGGGTTTTCCCAGGCGAGCAGTCAGGATATGTGGCGGAATGCCTTGATCTGCCCGTCGTGTCGCAGGGCGCGACAATCGATGCAGCGCTAATAAACATTCGAGAAGCACTTGAGCTTCACCTTGATGGCGAGGATGCAGAATCAATGGGCATCTCGTTGACATCACCTCTGCTCACGACTCTGCAATTAGCCCCTTTGAATGCCTAAGCTGCGACGCCTGTCAGGGCAGCGGGCGCCCGCTTCTGGGACCGCGCTGATTCTACCCGCCCGCGCTCGTGTAGTGTCGGATACCCGAGCGCCAGCACAGCCGCGCAATGCCAAGGAAAAGGAAGGGGGCAGCCAGGCCCCAGATCATGTAGGGAACCGTCATCCTTCCCAGGACAAAGAGCGCGGGAAAGCTGGTGATGACGAACATCGGGATGACGAAAACGCCGATGGCGCGGCCCACCTTCCCGTAGACGATCATGGGGACATTGTTGAAATCCCAGAAGGAATCGGTGAGCTCCGCGATGGATGACGTGTTGACGATGCGAAAGACCAGGGACTGCGGGATGAGGTACAAGGCATAGCCCACCGCGGCTCCCGAGGCGACGAAAACGGCGTAGCCCATTGTGCGCGGCACATCGAGGGAACCCCCGATCCTCGCCAGGCCGATTGCCACCATGACAATGCCCGCCACCGAGTCGATGAGGAAAATGCCGATGTCCGACCGGCGGAACGTGGCCAGGAACTGGAGAGATATCGGCTTGGTCATCAGCGCGTCGAATGAGCCGTCCCTTACCAGCGTGGAAAGCTGGAACAGGTTCATCATGAAGACGCCGGCGTAGAAGCCAGTGACCAGGACAAACGTGCCTACAAAGACAAGGACCTCGTCGGGAGAGAAGCCCGCGATCCGCCGCCCCGCGCGAAAGGCGACGAGCACGTAGAGAATCTTTACCACCAGATAACCGAGCTCCATCAACATCCCGGTCACGAAGTTGGCCCTATACTCCATCTGGCTCATGACGTTCATCCGGACGAGCATGGCGTAGATTCTCAGGTGCTTGATTATCTCCCTGATCATCCTCTCAGCTCCCTACCGCCGCGAATCGCCTGATTCCTGCGCTCCAGAGCGCCCGGGCAAGCGCCGTGAGGACCCCTATCCACACGAATGAGAGCGCGAAGTCGGCGGCAATCTGCCCCGTGGGGATCCGCCCGCACAGGAGCTCCGTCGGGAATTGAATGGTGAATCGAAACGGCAGCATATTCAGCGCCGCCTGTGCGGTGGGGCCGAACACGGCCAGCGGAAAAATGCCGCCGCTTGCCGTGATGATGACGATACGGGCCGCCTCGAAGAGGAATCCGATTTCCGTGAGCCAGAATCCCGCCATTCCGACGCACCAGAAGATGAGGAAGTTGAGGAGGAAGGCGACGACCAGGCTTGCCGCGAACGCGAAGGCGGCCGCCACGCTCACTGGGATACCGAGCACGGCGTTCAGGACCCAGGTGGCAATTGCCAGGAGCACGAGAGTGAGGCCGGTCTGCGTCGATTTGGTTCCGAGAAACACGAACAGCCGGAAGCCGAAGTAGCCTATCGGCTTGACGAGGTAGCGGTCCAGCCCGCCGGTCCTGATGTCCGTATTGAGCTCGTACTCGAATCCCGTCCGCACCAGGCGCGACACGAGGTTGGCCACCACCGTGTAGGCGATCATTTGCGCATAGGTAAAGCCGAAAAGCGTCTCGCCGCTGCCGGGAGAGTACAGGCTCGTCCAGAGCGCGGTCTGGATGACGACGGGAGAAACGGCGCTCAGGATGGAAAAGGCGAAATTGAGCCGGTATTCGATCGCGCCGCGCAGCCCGATCGAAAAGGAACGGCCGTACTTGGCCGCGACATCACCCACGGGGCAGCTCGCCGCGATACAGGGCCGCGATGCCTTCTTCCAGGGGAATTTCCTCGATGGTCAGATCGACGACGGGCAGATCGTCGAGCACTTTGCGGGAAAAGGCGCGCACCTCGCTGCGCTCCACTTCGAAGGACGCCGTCAGCCCGTCCAGACTCTGATACCCGGTGTATTGAGAGAGAACGTCCTGCGCGACCGGGGCGGAGAAAACAAGCCTCACCGTCTTTCGCTCGGCCAGGGTGGCGTTCACCCCGGTGAGAGGGCCGTCATAGACGATCGTGCCGCGGTTGATGAGGATGACGCGCTCGCACAGGTCCTCGATGTCGGAGAGGTAATGGCTGGTGAGCATGACCGTTGTGCGATAGCGCTGGTTGAGGGTGCGGACCAGGTCGCGTATGGTGCGCTGCGAGAGAAGGTCCAGGCCGATGGTCGGCTCATCGAGGAAGAGCACGCGCGGTTTGTGCAGGAGCGCCGCGACGATCTCCAGCTTCATCCTTTCACCCAGCGAGAGCCGGCGCACCTGGACGGGCAGAAGGCCGCCGATGTCGAAGAGCTCGACCAGCTCGCCCAGCACCCGGGAATATTCGGCCCTTTCGATCTCGTAGATTGCGCGGTTCAGCTCGAAGGATTCCACGGCCGGCAGGTCGGGCCAGAGCTGGCTTCTCTGGCCCATGACGATGGCGATCCGCATGCGGAGGTCCTTCTTGCGCTGCCACGGCACGTGCCCCAGGACGTGTGCGGCTCCGGAGGTGGGGTGCATGATGCCCGCGAGCATTTTCAGGGTCGTGGTTTTCCCGGCGCCGTTCGGTCCCAGGAATCCCACCACCTCTCCTTCACCGATGGAAAAGGAGATTCCCTTCACCGCCTCCCGGACAAGCGTTCTGCGCGCGACGAGGTTCCTGAGAGATGCTCCCAGTCCCCCCTGCTTCTCATAGTAGCGGAAACTCCGCGAGAGCCGATCCACCTCGATGATCGCCATGGTTGCCGTCCGGCGGGTACCGTAGCTCAATCACCATAGTTCCACAAGGCACGCTCGGCTATCGGGCAAGCGCCTCCTCGAGGGCGGAAGTCACCTGCCCGTCCAGCGGGTCGACTTTCGGCTCGAACCGTCCGATCACCGCTCCCGTGCGGTCAACGAGGAACTTGGCGAAATTCCAGCCGATCTTGCCGGGGAACTTCGGGTTGGTGGCCGGCTCTGTGAGAAACTTGTACATCGGGTGAATGTCCCTGCCCCGCACCGAAATCTTGGCGAACAGGGGGAAAGTGACGCCGTAACGCGTGCTGCAGAACTCGCGGATTTCAGAATCGCTTCCCGGCTCCTGGTGGAGAAAGTTATTGGCGGGAAGACCAAGGATTTCGAGCCCCTTGTCCTTGTATCGATCGTAGAGGATCTGCAGACTCTTATATTGCGGCGTGAACCCGCACTTGCTCGCTACATTGACCACCAGGAGGACCTTCCCTTCGAACTTTCGCATTGGGGTTTCGACTCCATGAGTGTCCTTCAGGCTGAAATCGAGGATCGATTCTATGCTCATGGAGCAAAGATACGCCGTGTGAGCCGGAATGGCCACGCGGCGGGCAGGAGTGGATGGACAGAGATCCTTCAGCGTGGCATAACCGAATTGCTCCTCGATTGGCAGGGAGGTGTACCATGGCAATCCCGGTCGCGATGCCCAGGGTCGGGCAGACAATGTCGGAAGGCACGGTTCTCAATTGGGAAAAGAAGGTCGGTGAGCAGGTGAAGAAGGGAGAGGTGCTCGTGAGGATTGAAACGGACATTTCCGAGCTCGACGTTGTCGCGGAAGCCGACGGGTATCTTCTCAAGATCGAAGCCGACCCCGAGCAGATCGTCCCCTGCGGCGAGACACTCGCGTGGCTTGGTGAGAAGGGAGAGCAGGTCTGATGGCGGCGCAGGCGAGCGACGTCTGGATTATGGGGGAGCTCCTGGTGGAGGTGATGCGGCCGAAGCCGGGCATGACCCTGGAGCAGAAGGGGACTTTCCTGGGGCCGTACCCCAGCGGTGCCCCCGGGATCTTCATCGACACCGTGGCGCGCCTGGGGCATTCCGCGGCAATCGTGAGCGGAGTGGGGGAGGACGATTTCGGCCGCTGTATTCTCCGGCGATTGAACGCGGACGGCGTACGTACGGAATTCATTGAAGTCTTTCCCAACCGCTCCACCGGTGTGGCGTTCGTCACGTATTTCAAGGACGGCTCGCGCAGGTTCATCTTCCACTGGGACGGGACCCCCGCCGTGATGGCCGGCGTGCCGGACCCTTCCGCGGTGGAGGGAGCGAAATTCCTGCACGTCATGGGATGCTCGCTCATGGCAAATGACACGTTCCGCGAGCGCGTATTTCAGGCCGTGGAGCTGTTCGCGGCGCACGGGGCCCGGATCACCTTCGATCCCAATATCCGTTTCGAGCTCCTGGTAAACCGGACGGTGGAGGAGATTGCCGGCCCGGTGCTGCGCCGCGCATCCGTTCTTTTTCCAGGGGAGAAAGAGCTCGCGCTGCTGAGCGGCAGCGACGATGCGGAGGAGGGTGCGCGCTCTCTCTTTGGCCGGTATCCGCTGCAGGCCATCGTGCTCAAACGGGGAAGCAGGGGATGCGCGGTGCTCACGCCCGCGGGGCGCGTCGACGTGCCGGCATTCCGCGTCAGGGAAGTGGACCCGACGGGCGCGGGTGACTGCTTTGACGCCGGTTTTCTCTGCGGCCAGCTCGAAGGCAGGGACTTCGAACAGTCCGCGCGCATGGCCGCCGCCGTGGGCGCCCTCAATGCGCAGGCATTCGGCCCCATGGAGGGCAGGATAAGCCCGCGCACGGTGGCGGCATTCATGCGGCAAAGGGCGTGAATTGCCTGCGCAGGATTTCTTCCGTGAGCTCGTTGCGTCCCAGAAAAGCGGCACCGCGCGCGGCATCGGCTCCGTCTGCAGCGCGCACCGGGTCGTCGTGGAGGCGGCCCTTGACCAGGCCCTGTGGGACGGGCTTCCCGCGCTGATCGAATCAACCGTCAACCAGGTAAACCAGTTCGGCGGCTATACGGGCCTTACTCCGAAGGCCTGGGGGGATTTCATCGGCGCGGCTGCGGCGGAAATGGGGCTCCCTCGGGATCGACTGATCATTGGCGGAGATCACCTGGGTCCTTACCCCTGGAGGTCCGAACGCGCCGAGGCGGCGATGAAGAAAGCGCGCGACCTTGTGGCGGCGTGCATACATGCGGGATTCACGAAGATCCATCTCGATGCGAGCATGCCCCTGGGCGGAGATTCCCTCGATCAGCGCGGCGCGCTGGATCCCCGGTTGGTCGCGCGGCGGGAAGCCGAGCTGGCCGCGGCAGCGGAGGACGCGCGCGAGGAGGCGCGGGGCGCGCACCCCGGGGCCACGCCGCCGGTGTACGTGATCGGCACGGAGGTCCCGGCTCCCGGAGGGATTTCGGCAGCGGCAGAGCCGGCAGAGCGGGAAGGCCCGATGCCGCTGCCCATCACGCGGGTGGAGGACCTGCGCGAATCCGTCTCTCTTTGTAAAGCGGCCTTTCATGATCGCGGCCTGCAGGATGCGTGGACGAGGGTGTGCGCCGTCGTGACACAGCCGGGTGTGGAATACGGAGACCAGGAGGTGCGCGCGTATGACAGGGCCATGGCCGCGCCGCTTTGTGAAGCAGCGCGCGCGCTGCCGGGCATCGTCCTTGAGGGTCACTCCACCGACTACCAGACGGTGTTCCACCTGAGACAGCTCGTTGAAGACGGCGTTGCGATTCTGAAAGTAGGCCCGGCCCTCACCTTTGCCCTGCGCGAGTGCCTCTTCAGCTTGGAGCTCATCGAGGGGGAGCTGTTGAAGGGGACCTCCGTTGCACGGCAGTCGGATCTGTCAGAGACGCTGGAGCGCGCCATGGTTGCCGAACCCCGGCATTGGAAGGACTACTACGTCGGCAGCGAGTCTCAGAAAAGGCTGGCGCGGAAATACAGCCTTTCCGATCGAAGCCGTTATTATTGGACCCAACCTGAGGTGGTCGAGGCAGTCGAGAGGCTCTTTGCCAACCTGCGACGTATCGCGATTCCCGGGACACTCCTGAGCCAGTTCCTGCCGCTCCACCATGCGGCCGTGCGTGAAAGCCGGTTGGGAACCGACCCCCGGGATCTCCTGCGTGAAAGCGTCCGGCGCGTCCTGGAAGGCTACTCCGCGGCCGCGCGGGGAGAATAAGAGGGGAACGGGTCCCGGCGCATCCGGAAAAGAATAAGCAGGGGGACGATCACCCAGGAAGCGTTGGCGCCCACTACCGCAGCCAGGTGCGGTGTTGCGTGCGGCCCCCAGATCTCTTCACTCATGATAATGGTGACATTCGTAAGCATGACCGAGGCGTAGATGATGCTCGGCGTCCTGATCCAGTTCCTGCCCTTGATGAAAGCATAGATCGCGAACACGGAGTACGGCCCGAAGAGGACCGCGTCGATCCAGATCGTCGCGCGCCACCAGGGCGGCCGCGCATAGAGGAGGGGGTCGAAATTCCGGCCCCACCAGTGAGAAAGATCCACGATGAATCGGGGCGGCCATGCGGGATAGATGAAATGGGATGTGTCGGGGATGAGGATCTGCTCCAGGTCGAACAGGTACGTGATCGCAACGAGGTTGAAGATGAGATACGCCAGGATCACGATATCGAGCGGCCTCTGACGGAGGGGCAGCGACGCCGGGGCAGCACGGGGGCCTGATGTGATTGTCGACATGACTCAAAGCATACTGGAATTGCGCAAATGCCGCCAGGAGCGGCCGCAAATGCCGCCAGGAGCGGCCGCGGTGACGGGTTTCTCCTTCCGGGGGGTTCAATAGACATGAAGCGCCTTTTTCTCGCTCTGTGTGCGGCCGTGGTCGGGCTGCTGGCGGGGTGCGATTTCTTTCCCCTCGTGCAGGGATCGGGCTACCTGACGACGTCGACCTATGATTTCACCGACTTTTCCACGATCGCCGCGACCCAGGCGTGCCGGGTGCACGTAGTGCCTGATACGGCGTATTCGGTCAGAGTGATCTGTGACGACAATCTCCTCCCCAACCTGGAGGTCAGAAGGAACGGCGCCGGCTCGGTGCTGATCGGGCTCGCGCAGGGCAACAATTACCACGGCATCACGTTCAACGCGGAAGTGCACATGCCCGTCCTTGTCGGTCTCGACCTGTCAGGGGCCTCCGAGGCCCGGGTGGACTCCGGATTCACATCGACGCAGCCCCTGGACGTCACGCTATCAGGTGCAAGTCTCGCGGACATCAAGGGCCTGTCCTGCACTGCCGTGAATGCCGACCTCTCGGGAGCGAGCTCTCTGAGCATCGGCGGCACGACCACCAGCGAAACTGTGACCGTCTCGGGAGTGAGCACGGCCGATCTCCTGTCGTGCGCGGCCGCCCGGGCAACGGTAATAGTGAGCGGGGCGAGCGAGGCGTGGATACACGCGAGCCAGATCAGCCTTTCCGCCAGCGGCGCCTCCACTCTCTACTACGCGGGAAACCCCTTGATCCAGACGAACAATCTGTCCGGCGCTTCCCAGCTCGTGAAGGTGTATTAGCCGCCTTATACGGGCATGTCGGCAGAGACATCCATGTACGCGCGCAGCATGCCGCTCCGCGCGGAGCTCTGCAGCTGCCTGATCGCTTTCTTTTCGATCTGGCGAATTCTTTCCTTTGTGAGCCTGAATCTCGCCCCCAGCTCCCTGAGGGAGAGAGGCTTCCTGCCATTGAGGCCGAACCGGTACTGGATGATTTCTGATTCCTTGCGGGCCAGAGAACCGAGCACCGCGTTGATCTCTTCCCGCAGGCAGCTTTCAATGGCGAGCTCATCCTGCCGGGGGGCTGCCCTGTCTTCCACTGTTTCACCGAAGGGAGCGGAATCCTCATCCGGACCGGAAGGCGCGTCCAGGGAGAGAGGCTCCCGGCCGACGTTGAGCAGGCTGGCCGCGCTGCCGGTGGCCGAGGTCTTCTCCCCCTCGTTCTGCTGGATCTTCGACAGCTCGAGAGCCCTGTTCGTGGGAAGCCGAATCGTCCGCGATTTCTCGCTGAGGGCGCTCAGGATGGCCTGCTTGACCCACCAGACGGCATACGAGATGAAATGATAGCCCTTCTCCACGTCGAAGCGATCGATCGCGCGCATGAGGCCGATGTTTCCCTCGCTGATGAGGTCTTCCAGCGGAAGCCCCTTATGCTGGTACTTCTTTGCGACGTTCACCACGAACCGGAGATTTGCGCGAATGAGCCTTTCCTTGGCCAAGGCGTTTCCCCGGACGGCCTCGCGGGCCAGTGATTCCTCCTCGCTCCGGGTGAGGAGCGAGACCTTGTTGATGTCCTTGAGGTACAGCGAAAGAAGATTGTCTTCCTCCCCCGCGAGCCTGCGTTCCCTTCTTGCCAGCGCGTTATTCATGCTCACCTCACTTCTGTATACGCGATGAATCTACTCCCAGATGCGCCCGCGCTCCATTAATGAGGCATTAATGTTTGATGAAGATTTATTAACGAACTGTTATAGCAGGAGGGGAAAATCCGCGGCGTACGGCGTGCCCGCCGAACGGGTACTCCCGTACCGCGGCGCGGCTACACCGAGGCGTGAGCCCTTGGTTTCCAGAAGAGATCGAACATCCATTTCCCGATTCCCCATGCGAGAAGGATGCCCGCAATCTCGTCCGCGATGTAGTGCTGCTTGACGAAAAGCGTGGAGAGCACGACGCCCGTCGCCACGACCAGCATCCCGATCGCGATTGCGCGCGTGATCCTGTTGGGTTTCACGCGCGCATAGCGGTACCAGGCGTAGAAGCAGATCACCGATACCGCGGCATGGAGACTGGGAAAGCAGTTGAACGAAGGGTCCTTCCCAAAGTGCGCGTACATCGCCGCGGCAAAGGGGTTTCCGGCAAGAGGGTGAGCCCGGAGCGTCTCGCGGTAGATATCCGTGGTCACGGGAAACACGATGTAGACGAGGTCCGCGGCCAGGTTGATGAGCACAAGGGAGAAGGCAAGGGCGATTCCTTTCTTGTATTCAATGAGCGCGAACCAGGCCATCGTGAGAACGGAGAGCGGATAGAAAAGGTACAGATAGAAGATGGCCCATGCCGGCGCAAAGGGGATCAGGTTGTCCAGGGCCGTGTTGAGATGAAACCCCCGCGTATGCAGGGCGCCCGTCCAGTCGTACACAATCGTATTGAGGAGGATGTAGAACACGACCAGGAGGAGAAAGAGGTTCGCCGCGATATATGCAAAAGCCTCGCTCGCCCGTGAGCTCCGACCCTTGAAGAATACCTTCTCCACGAGGCCCTGGTAGGTCGTTCGTGCCGCCATCGATGTCCCCTCTATTTGCTCTGGCTGCCCGCCAGCTTCACCGCGATGCAGTCATACAGCAGTCGATCCGGCAGATAGGATGAAACAGATCGCGTGATGATGCGATATCCTGCCTTGTCAAAGGGGATGCGGGCGGCGAGCGGCGCCGCCATTTCAGGTGTGGTCTCTATCTGCAGCACGATTTCCTTGTCCTGCGCCAGCACGATGGGCTTTGCGCCGGGCACCACCACGATGGTGAGGGGTATCAGGTTGAGCGACGCCAGAACATCCGCCGGCAGCGTCTGGGCAAGAGCGGACACGGCCTGCTTGGCCTCCAGCTGAATCATGCGCGCTTTCACGTCCGGGAGGGCGCTGTCGACGGCGGCGGTCAGAAGATCGATGAGCCGGTGCCTCGCTTCGCTTAAGTCTTTCAGGCTGGACATTTCGCCCAGCGCAGGATTCGCCTTGATGGCCTTGGCGAGACCGGAAATTTCCCTCAAGTACACGTTCTTCTGCGAATCCGGGATGTAATGCATGACCACGATGCGCACGGGCTTGCCGTCTGGAGCGCCGTAGTCGATGCCCGTGGGGCTCCAGCCGATGGCGCATAAAAGATCTCCTTCACCGGAGACGCGGCCGTGGGGACATGCCCATCCAAGAGTGATGCCGGTATTTGCGGCAGTCTCCCGGGCCGCAACGGCGCCCGCGAAATCGACTCCGCTGCGGAAGTCCGGGATGGCCTCGATCAGGGTGGCCAGGAGATTCAGGATCTTGCCCTTGTCGATCTCGGGAAGCTCGATAAACCGCCCTTCCTGAAGCGCATCGAGGAGGCTTTTCATGCGGTCACTCCTGGTGACATTTCAGTCCACTCCGAATTTCCTGAAGAACCAGGTTTTCACCAGGTGAGTGAGCCCGCAGTAGATCACGAGGAATCCGGCGATCCACGCCCAGTAGATTGCCGGCAGGGGAACGAGGCCCAGAAAGCCCGCCAGCGGGCTGTATGGGAGCGCGGCGCCGATGGCCATGACCAGAAGGGTGAAGAAGAGCATGACGGGGCTGGCGCGGCTCTGGATGAAAGGGATCTTTCGGGTGCGGATGACGTGCACAATGAGGGTCTGTGTGAGAATGGATTCCACGAACCAGCCCGTGTGGAAGAGCGCCTCGTAGTGCGCCTTCATGTCCGGGCTCGTGCCGGCCGCCGTAAACCCGATGCACCCGAAGAAGTACAGCATGAGAAAGTATGTCGCATAGTCGAAGAGGGAGCTCATGGGCCCGATGAAGTACATGAACCGCCTGATGTTGCCGATGTTCCATTTTCGCGGCACGGTGATGAACTCCGGGTCCACCGTGTCGGACGGGATCCCGATCTGGGAAATGTCGTAGAGCATGTTGTTCGTGAGGACCTGGATCGGCGCCATGGGGAGGAAGGGCAGGAAGTAACTGCCGCCCACGACGCTGAACATGTTGCCGAAGTTGGAGCTTGCCCCCATGCGAATGTACTTGATGATGTTTCCGAAGACCTTGCGGCCCTCGATGATGCCGGCGTCCAGCACGAGAAGGCTTTTCTCCAACAGGACGATGTCGGCCGCCTCTTTGGCCACGTCCACGGCGGTGTCCACGGAGATCCCGACATCCGCCTTTTTAAGGGCAGGGGCGTCGTTGATCCCGTCCCCCATGAACCCCACGACGTGACCCTTGCTCTGCAGGGCCTGGATGACCTGCTCCTTCTGAGTGGGAGAAAGGCGCGCGAGGACGGTGGCCTTCTCGGCTGTCTCCACCAGCTGTTCCGGCGTGAGTCCCTGGAGCTGGGGCCCTGTCACGAGGTGTTCCACGTCGATGCCCACGTCCTTGCAGACCTTGCGGGTGACAAGGTCGTTGTCACCCGTGAGAATCTTTACCGCGACCCCCGCATCCTTCAGGGCCTTCAGGGATTGCGCCGTGGACTCCTTGGGAGGATCGAGAAAGGCGATGTAGCCCAGAAGGATCAGGTCACTCTCATCCGCGGCGGCGAAAACCGTCTTGTCGCGCGGGAACTCCCGGTAGGCGATTGCCAGCACCCGGTAGCCGTCCGCGCTCAGCGCCTCGTAATCCTCCAGCACGTCCTGGCGGATCATGTCGATCATGGGAAGGATGTCCTCTTCCACCTGGTAGGAGGCGCAGGCCTTGAACACATCCTCAACGGCGCCTTTGCAGATCAGGACGTGGTCCCCTTCGTATTCCACGACCACCGACATGCGCTTGCGCGTGAAGTCGAACGGGATTTCGTCCACTTTCCTGCACCGGCGCTCTACCTCGAACTCGCCGTGCGCGAGCACGGCCCTGTCCAGGAGGTTGCGCAGCCCCGTCTGGTAGAAGCTGTTCATGTAGGAGTAGCGCAGCACCTCGTCGCTCTGCTTGCCGGAGACATCCACGTACTTTTCAAGTATGACCCTGTCCTGGGTCAGGGTGCCCGTCTTGTCGGTGCAGAGGATATCGATGGCCCCGAAGTTCTGGATCGAATTCAGACGTTTGACAATGACTTTCTTCCTCGACATCGCCAGGGCGCCCTTGGCCAGGTTCACCGTGACAATCATCGGGAGCATCTCGGGGGTGAGACCTACGGCGACGGCCAGGCCGAAGAGCAGGGCCTCTCCCCAGTTGTGCTTCGTGAGGCCGACAATGAGGAACACCACCGCCACCATCACCACCATGAAACGGATCATGAGCCAGGTGAATCCCGCAATTCCCTTGTCGAAGCTCGTTTTCGAGCGCTGGCCGGCAAGCTTGCGGGTAATGGCGCCGAAATACGTCCGGGCCCCCGTGTTGATCACCACCCCCCGCGCGGTTCCCGAGAGCACGTTGGTACCCTGGAAGCACGCGTTGGGAAGCTCGAGCGCCGATTTGCCGTTGCCCGGCACCGCGGCGGCGCTTTTCTCCACCGGCATCGACTCCCCCGTCAGGGCGCTCTGGCTGACGAAGAAGTCCTTGGTCGAAATCAATCGAAGGTCGGCGGGCACGAGCGAACCGGCGTCAAGCAGGACCACGTCTCCCGGCACGATCTGCGCCAGCGGGATTTCCGTGTCCTTGCCCTCCCGCAGCACATTCACCGTCGTGCGGACCATGGCCTGGAGCTTCTCCACCGCGCGCCCCGATCTTTCCTCCTGGAGGGAGGAGAGCCCGACGCTGATGAGCACCATGCCACCCACCACGATGGTGGAGCGCAGATCCCCCATGATGAAGGAAACCCCGGCGATGATCAGGAGCTGGATAACGAGCGGGTTGGCGAACCGGTGGTAGGTGCGCAGGAGCGCCCCTCCCTTCTTGGTGATTACCTCGTTGGTCCCGAACTGCCTGCGCTTCTCCTCGGCCTCTCCTTCCGACAGGCCCTTTTCACGGGTGGCCAGGTGCGCGAGGCATTCCTCGGGAGAAAGCGCGCACGCCGTGAGGAGGGTCTGTTCCTGGTCGGCGGTTGCGACCGATGAAGCTGGCCTTCTCATGGAGTTATCTCTACTCCTCGAAAAGGGACGCGTCAAGCGCGGGGCCCCGGCGGACCGTCTTATTCCAAGCCGGGCCGCCCGCCGTCCGCCCTCCCATTCCCCATCAGGAAGCCCGCGGTTATACTCGCGGGGAGGAGCGTTCATGATCAGTACGAAGCTGCCCAAAATCTGGTACGGCGGGGACTACAATCCCGACCAATGGCCCGAAGAGACCTGGCAGGAGGACATGAGGCTTCTCAAGCTGGCCGGCATTGACGTGGCAAGGCTGACCGTGTTTGCGTGGGCAAAACTCCAGCCCGACGAGTCCACATACGATTTTTCCTGGCTGGACAGGGTCATGGACCTTCTGTCCACGCACGGGATCTACGCCTGCATCGCCACCTCCACCGGCGCCGTGCCGGCCTGGATGGCCACTCGCTATCCGGATGTGCTGCGGACGACAATTGAGGGGTACAGGCGGAAGTTCGGCGGGAGGCACAACTTCTGTCCGAACAGCCCCACCTTCCGCCGATTCGCGCCCGCTCTTGCCCGCAGGATGGCGGAGCGCTACGGGAAGCACCCGGCTCTTGTTGCGTGGCACGTGGGCAATGAGTACGGGGGAAGCTGTTATTGCGACACCTGCGAGCGGGCATTCCGCCAGTGGCTGAAACAGCGCTATGGCACTCTCACTGCGCTGAATGATGCCTGGAATACGAGCTTCTGGGGACACACCTTCACCGACTGGGATCAGATCGTGCTCCCGAGCCTTCTGAGCGAGCACCTGGATGCCACTCGCACCGTTTTCCAAGGAATCACTCTCGACTACTACCGGTTCAACTCCGAGAGCATTCTGGAATGTTTCAAGGCGGAGCGCGACGCCATCAAGTCGCTGACGCCCGATGTTCCCGTCACGACAAACCTGATGGGCACATTCAAGTCACTGGACTACTTTCGGTGGGCGCGGGAGATGGACGTCGTCTCCTGGGACAGCTACCCGAGCCTGGACACGCCCGTCAGCGACATTGCAATGCGGCACGACCTCATGCGGGGGCTGAAAGCAGGGCAGCCCTTCATGCTCATGGAACAGACCCCCAGCCAGCAGAACTGGCAGCCGTACAACAGCCTGAAGCGGCCGGGGGTGATGCGGCTTCAGAGCTGGCAGGCGGTGGCGCGGGGCGCCGACACGGTGCAGTTTTTCCAGCTGAAGAGATCACGCGGGGCATGTGAGAAATACCACGGCGCGGTCATTGCCCATGCAGGTCACGAGAACACGCGCGTGTTCCGTGAAGTGGCGGCGCTCGGCCGCGAGCTTGCCGGACTTGGGGACGCGCTTGTGGACTCCAGGGTGGAATCCAGGATTGCCGTGCTCTTCGATTGGGAGAACTGGTGGGCGGTGGAGATGAGCTCGGGCCCCAGCGTGGCCTTGAAGTACGTGGCGCAGGTCAGCGCGTGGCACGAGGCGTTCTGGTCTCAGAACTATTCCGTGGACATGGTCGGTGAAGAGCACGACCTTGCCCGCTACGAGGTGGTGGTGGCGCCGGTGCTCTACATGCTCAAGCCGGGAGTCGCCCGCCGCTTGTCGGAGTTCGTGGAGCGCGGCGGCACGCTCCTCACGACCTTCTTCAGCGGAATCGTGAACCAGTACGATCTCGTGACCCTGGGCGGTTACCCGGGGGAGCTTCGCTCGCTGCTGGGGATCTGGGTGGAGGAGATCGACGCCCTTCTGCCGGACCAGAAGAACTCCGTGATCATGAAAAAGGCCATGGGCAATCTGGCGGGCTCATTCGAGTGCGGCCTGCTCTGCGACCTGCTCCATGCGGAAGGCGCCGAGGTCCTGGCCGAATACGGCGCGGACTTCTACAAGGGAATGCCGTGTCTGACAAGAAACCGCGTGATGTCGGGCTCAGCGTGGTACCTGGCAACCGTGCCCGAGAAGAAGTTTTTGTCACGGCTGGCTGCGGTCCTGGCTGAGGAGAAAAATGTCGAGTCCGTCATGCGCGCGCCTGCGGGCGTTGAAGCAACGCGGAGAACCAAGGACGGGCAATCGTTTCTGTTCGTCCTCAATCACAACGACGCGGCGGTGAGAATCGACTTCGGCGCCCGGCACCTGACCGACCTGCTGGGCGGGGGGAGGGTCGGCGGGAGCGTGGAGCTCCTTGCCAAGGGCGTCCTTGTCCTTCGAGAGTAGTCTCGAAAGGCCGACGATCTCAGGAGTCCATCCGCGAGCTTGCGGGTTTATCCCGGGATCTTCTCTGGAGGGACACGCAGCTCATGCATGTCCAGTCCGATCCTGCCGGCGCGCTTTCTCGGGGAGACGGCGGCTTTCAGCTCGGGACTGTCCAGATGGTCCCGCGTGCGGAAATATCGCGCCTTAGCTTCCAGGGCGCTGGGGTTCTCGATGGTGAGCTGCCGGAACTGGAAGGCGAGGTTGCGATCGTCCGAGAGCAGGCCCTTTACGCTGTCCATTTGATCCGAGGGCACGCCGGCCATGCCGAGGATGTCCGCGATGCCCAGAGGCAGCATATACGGCTTGGTACTGGTAAGGGATACCCGGTCTTCAAGGAGCTTGTTTTCCAGAAGCACGTACGCCCGGGTGAGCGGATTCTCATAGACCTTCGCGCGCAGACGGATGAACGTGAACCACAGCCGCTGGCTGAGGGCGGCGAGGATGCGCCCGACCGTTGCCGGGGACTTTCCGAAAACCGACGGCAGCGATTCGCGGGAGACGGGAAGAAGCAGCGTCTCTCCCGCGCTCACCGCGGTAGCGCTGCGGGGGGCGCTGGAGACGATCGAGAGCTCCCCGAAAATGTCGCCCTCCCGCAGGATCGACAGCAGTATCTCCTCGGGCGGATTGATCTTCAGTATCTCCACCTTTCCCGACTTGATGATATACAGCTCGTTTCCCGGCTCATACTCGCAGAAGATCATCTGCCGGTCGGCGAACACCCTGCAGAGACCGCGCGTGACCGGCGCGGCCGGGGGGCCAACCGTGCCCGTGAGCGAGGCGATATGCGCCGCGGCTTCGGCGCCGCGTGACCCGCCCGGAAATCGGCGCTGGTAGACGCCCCACGCATGACGCGCATGCGCCTCCTTGCGCTTTTTCTGATAGTACTCGGCAAGCTCATACAGGCGCGTCGCGTCGTCGGAAACGCTTGCCTCCTCGGAGGGGGAGACCACCATTTGGTCGAACGCGCGCAGCTCCTGGGCGAAGTAGGAGATGATGCGGCCGGCCACCTCGGGATTGGCCTCTACCGATTCGATGAATCGTTCGCGTTCGAGCACGGCGCACATGCAGTCCGTGCGGGCAATCGCGGTTTCCATGCGGGGACGGCGGCAGAGGCAGGAGGTGAAGCCGAAGATATCCCCGGGTCCCAGGAGGGACCGGAAGCGCGGCAAGCCCGGGGTTCCCGTCAGCTCCACTTCACCCGTTTCGAGCACGAACACATTGTCGCTTTCCTCATCCGATTCGATGTAGATGAGAGCGCCCTTCCCGTATTTCTTCTTCCCGGTCTCGGCCATGTCTGCCCCCGGGTAGGGATTGTAGACGGGCGGCAGGGGGCTGTCAAACCACGGCCGCGGTACCGCGTTCGCGCGGAACGCGTACTCGCGTACCCCGTGACATTCGCGGTCACGGTACCCCGTGACATTCGTGCCCCGGCAATATAATCTGGAGGTGATGGGAAAACTGGGGGAGCTGTTGAATGTCATCGGCGCGCGGCGTCCGGTCTACGTGCAGACGCACGATTTTCCGGATTGCGATGCAGTCGCCACGGCCTTCGGACTGCAGGTGCTGTTGAAGAGTGCCGGAGTGTCTTCCCGCATCGTGTTCGGGGGAGAATTGTTGAGGGATTCACTGCGCCGGATGATCCGTGATCTCGGAATCGATGTCGAGCAGGCCGCGGGCATTGAAATAAACCCTCGCGACTCCATCGTGATCGTGGACGGGTGCAAGGGGAACAAGAACGTCACGGACCTCCCCGGGGACGAGATCGCCGTGATCGACCATCACGACGTGAAGACTCCCGACAATGTGCCGTTCGTCGACATCAGACCCGGCCTGGGCGCCTGCGCCACTTTGATCTACGGCTACTTCCGGGAAGAGCATGTGGAGATCCCGCGAGAGGTCGCCACGGCGCTCATGATCGGCATCAACATGGACACGGCCCTTCTCACCCGGCAGGTGAGCAGGGAGGACATCCAGGCCTACGCGGACCTCTACGCGCGGTCGGATGTACGGCTGGAAAACTCGATCCTTCGCAACTCCATCCAGACCAGGGACCTCGAGTTCTACCGCCATGCGCTGGCCAACGTGCAGGTCCGCGACAGGGTCGCCTTCTGCTGGTTTCCCGAGGGCTGCAACCAGAATCTGCTCGGCATCCTCGGGGATTTCTTCATCACCCTGGAAGAGGCCGAGTTCGTCGTGCTCTGCGCGCGCAACGACGGCGTGATCAACGTATCGGTGCGGAGCGAGCGGGAGGAATGGAACGCTTCCCGGGTGGTGCAGGAGGCTCTCCAGGGCATCGGCTTCGGCGGCGGCCATGCGGACATGGCAGGGGGGATCATCAGCAGCCCTCTGGGGATCGACGGTCAGCAGCTCCATGAGCGCTTCCGTCGGGTCCTTCGCGTTCCCGGATGAGACGCCGAATCCGCGGGGTACCGCGGCGCCCTAGTCATCCGCCCGCCGTGCTCCCGCGTTGACAGTGCCTTGCACGCGCGGCAGAATCCGCCCATGTCCGATCCCTTGAATGCCCCCACCGCGCGCGACCGTCTTGACGCGCTGCGTCAGCTCGCATCGACGTACCGCGTTCGCGCGGAACGCGTACTCGCGTACTCGGCGGATTCCGCATCGCGCGGCGGTTCGCCTGGACACCCAGTGGGCCGGGAAGTCAACTGCCACGTGCACACGATCTACTCCTTCAGTCCCTATTCCCCGTCCGCGGCCGCGGAGCGCGCCAGGGCCGCGGGGCTCGCCGCCGTAGGCATCATGGACCATGACTCGATTGCGGGGGCCGCCGAGATGCGCGAGGCGGGGAGGATCCTCGGCATTGCCACCACCGCCGGCGTGGAGCTGCGTGTCAGCGCCGCAGGCACGCGGCTCGAGGGGAGGAAGATCAACAACCCGGATTCAGTGGGCGTGCTGTACATGATGATGCACGGGGTGTCCGCGCGCAGCGTGCCCGCCGTGCGCGCATTCCTGCGGCCCATCCAGGCCTCGCGGGAACTGAGGGAGCGGCGCATGGTGGAGCGGCTGAACGCCCTCCTGCCCGGCTATGGCCTTCCTCGGCTGGACTGGCAAAAAGACGTGCGTGCCGTCTCGTGCGCCGAGGAGGGAGGGACCATCACTGAGCGGCATATTCTCCTTGCCGTTGCGCAAAAGATCGTGGAAAAGGCAGGCCGCGGTGAGCCGATTGCAGCCTTCCTGCGCACCGCCCTCGGCATCGTCCCTCCCGCCCGGATCGTCGAATACCTGGTTGATCCCTCCAATGAATCGCTCCTGTTCGACCTGCTCGGCGTATTGAAAAGCTCCTTCATGGAAAAGGCTTTCATCCAGCCGGACGACGAAGAATGCATCCCGGTCCTGCGCGCGGTGCGCTTCGCGGAAGAAATCGGCGCAATCCCCTGCTACGCCTACCTGGGCGACGTCACTGATTCCCCGACCGGGGACAAGAAGGCCGAACGTTTTGAGGACGGGTATCTGGACGAGCTGATGGGGGAGGCCCGGCGGTTGGGCTTCCGCGCCATCGCGTACATGCCTCCGCGCAACACGCTGGAACAGCTGCGCCGCGTACGCGCGCTCTGCGCGCAGCACGGGTTCATGGAGATCAGCGGCGTGGACATCAACAGCCCGCGGCAGTCGTTCAACTGCCCCGAGCTCCTCCTCCCCGAATTCTCCCACCTCATTGACGCGACGTGGGCCCTGATTGCCCACGAGCGGCTGGCCGACTGCGAAGAGCGCTATGGCCTGTTCCGCTCCGACAATCCCCTGGCAGACCTCCCGCTGGAGCGCCGGATTGCCGCCTACGCGGAGGTGGGAAGAACGCTCGACCCGTCGGACCCGGGTCCGGCCCTCATGCACCCTGTCGTGAAATCCTGGGAGCGGCACCCTTCCTCCAGATAACAGATTTTTATCGAGCGTTCACTCTGCGTCTATGGCGTTCGACGGCCTCCGGCATGTACCCTTGGCATATGCAAATCAAGCGCGGGGCGCCGGGACTGCGGATGGCAATCACTGTTCTCGCATTCGTTTCTTGCGTCGCCCATGCACAGGCTGCCGATCCCACCCTCGTGGTCACCCTCTCCCAGATGGTCGACCAGGCGCTCACGAGCGGCCCGGGTATCCTCATTTCCAGGGCAACCGTGGCAATCGCGCAGGCCCAATACACGCAGGCGGCAGCGGCGAACTCTCTGGGCTTGACCGGCACCGCTTCCGCGACCCACCAGGGCGCGCCCTACGATACGCGCCTCCTGGCCTTGGGCCAGTCAGCCTTTGCCCAGGACACGGGGCAGGCAGGATTGTCCCTCAGCGCCCCGCTGTCGACAAGCCTGAACGTCACGGCCGGTCACACGCTCACGGAGGAAGCCACTCCTGCTCAGACATCGGCTCTCTCGGTTTCCGCAAGCGCGACCCTCTGGGACGGCTACCCGGGCGGCAGCAATCTTGCCGCAACCCGTAAAGCCGCTCTCTCTCTTCAGGGAACGCAATCCTCGGAAGATGCCAATCGCAACACCATCATCTACCAGGTGAAGCAGGCGTACTATACGCTGCTCGCCGCGCAGCGCCAGTTCGAGATCTATCAGGGCACCCTGGCCCAGAGACAGCAGGAGAGCATAAAAACCCAGGCTCTCTTCGGCGCGCACAGCGCAAGCCAGATCGACATCAAGCAGGCCCAGGTCAACCAGAAGCAGGCGGAGCTGGACCTGCGGCTTGCCCAGGGGACCCTCGAGGTCGACCGCGAAAAGCTCTCCGCCCTGGCCGGATGGCCTCTGGACAGGGTGTACCAGGTGGCTGAGGTCGGGGACCTCCCGCTTCCCAGTCTTGACGTGGCCGCGGCCGTTGCGCGCGCGCTTGCCCAGCGTTCCGACATGCGGCAGCTCATGCTGAGCCAGGCGTCGACGGACATCGACCTGGCGCTCAACAAAGGCAAGGCGACGCCGACTGTGAAGGCGAGCAGCGGCCTCACCTACACGCACGATTGGTCGCGGAGCACGGATGTCTTCAGCTGGAACGCGGGCGTGAACGTGGCAGCCCCGATCTATGACGCGGGTTCCATCGACGCTCAAGTCAGGCAGGCGGCAATGCAGAAGGACTCGTACACCCTGCAGCAGCAGCAGCTTGCCTCGAGCATCGCCACGGACGTGAAAAACGCCCTCTACAGTCTGCGTGACCTGATCGGCAGGGTGGAGCTTGCCCAGGAAAGCCTTGACCTTGCGCAGAGCCAGTACGATCTGGCGAGCCTCCAGTACGACTCCGGTGTCAACTCGAACCTCGACGTGCTCACCGCCTCGGTGGCGCTGACCACGGCCCGGGTGAACGAGGGGAAGGCCCGCAGCGACGCCCAGCTCGGGGTGCTCGCCCTGCAGAATACAATGGGAGAATAGGGATCCAAGGAGGATCAAGACGTGGGTTCAGGGAGATGAGAACGTGAAGCGCGCATCGAAAGCGGGAATCATCATTGCAGTGGCCGTTGTGGCGGCAGGGATGGGGCTCTTCCTGTTCCGCGGGAAAATCTTTCCCGCGGCCGACCCGGCGGCATCGAAAGACCCGGTGAGCATCAGCGTGGTCAAGGTGACGCGCGGGGACCTCAACGCGTCCGTTGCCGCCTCCGGGCAGTTTCAGCCGAACACGATCGTGACGATACGCCCCGATTCCAACATGCCGACGCGCAAGATCGTGAAGATCGACGTGGTCGAAGGCCAGCGCGTGCGCGCCGGGCAGCCCCTGGCGGAAATCGAATCCACGGGTCTGGACCTGACCCTGAAGAGCGACGTGGCGAACCTCCAGTCGGCAAAGGTGAAGCTGGACAATCTGAAGGCCAAGCCGGCGGACATGGATCTTGCGGCGGCACAGGCGGCCCTCACCCAGGCGCAGGTCACCGTCGCCACCCAGCAGGAAAACTACGACAACATGAAGACGCTTGCAGAGAAGGGGCTGGCCTCGAAGAACCAGCTTTCCGATGCGGAGCGTCAGCTCGCTTCCGCGAAAGCCACCTACGACGCGTCCCAGCTCTCTTACCAGAACACGAAGGCGCAGTCTCAGGAAGACGTGATCAGCGCCCAGGAAGCCGTCGTGGCGCAGGCTGATTACGACATGCAGATGGCGAAGCTCATACTCGATTCGGCGGTCATCCGGTCTCCCATGGCGGGCATGGTGGCCGAGGTCCTGGTCAATGTCGGGGACCTGGTGAGCCCGAGCACGGCCGTCGCCACCGTGGTGAATCCCGATCCAATGTGGCTTCAGGCGCAGGTCAATGAGAATGACATGTCCCAGGTCAGAGTCGGCCAATCGGCCGCCGTGACCCCTTCCAGCTATCCTGATCTGCAGTTTGCCGGCAAGGTCACGCAGATCGACCAGCACGCCCAGGTGGTGAACAATGTGTCCGTGTTCAGCACGACCATAGAAGTGCCCAACCACGACGGAAAGATCCTCTGGGGGATGAACGCGGACGCCGAAATCTCGGTGCTCTCATTGAAGAACGTTCTCACCCTGCCCGCGTCGGCCATCAAGTCGAACAACGGCTCACCCCAGGTGACCATCATGGACGGCGGGCAGCTGATTTCCTGGGACGTGCAGAGCGGCGCCACCGACGGGACCAGGACCCAGATCGTCGCGGGCCTGGATGAAGGCCAGGAGGTCGTCGTGCAGCGCAAGACTTCCACGCGCACGACGCAGCAAAGCGGACCCGGCGGCATGGGACAGGTTTTCCGGGTGCTTCGGTAGAGAGAAAAGAGGGAAGAATGGGACGCCCCCTCATCATTACGGAGAACCTCACCAAGACGTACGACACGGGGACCGTGGAAGTACACGCGCTGAAAGGCGTGTCGTTCGCGCTGCAACCGGGCGAGTTTGTGGCGGTCATGGGGCCCTCGGGCTCGGGCAAATCGACCTTCCTCAACCTGCTGGGCTGCCTCGATCACCCGACCACGGGCACGTACGTGCTGGACGGAACCGATGTGTCCACCATGTCGGACGACCAGCTCGCCGGCGTGCGCAGCAGGTCCATCGGATTCGTATTCCAGGGCTTCAATCTTCTTTCCCGCACGAGCGCGGAGCGCAACATCGAGCTCCCCCTTATCTACACGGGAGAGCGGAGGAGGGACAAGCCGGCACACGCCCTGCTGGAGGCCGTCGGTATGCCCCGCCGCGGCAGCCACAGCCCCAATGAGCTCTCCGGCGGCGAGCAGCAGCGCGTGGCAATCGCGCGGGCGCTCGTGAATGCTCCCTCCATCATCCTTGCCGACGAACCAACGGGAAATCTCGACAGCAGGATGAGCGACGAGATCATGGACATTTTCCTCAGCCTGAACAAAGCGGGGATCACCATCCTCATGGTGACCCACGAAGAAAGCGTGGCCGCCTACGCCCGGAGGATGGTGAAATTCAAGGACGGTGTCATCATAAGCGACGAGGCGGTGGCGAAACCCAAAGGGATGAACGGCGCCGGGATCGACGTGCAGAAGATCAGGGCGGCCGCGACACGCGGCGGTCAGGAACGCCACGGTTTCCTCACCCCCGCGGAGCTGTGGGAGAACGTCCGATCGGCCGCCCGATCGCTCTTGCAGAACAAGATGCGGGCCGTCCTCACGATTCTCGGAATCCTCATCGGCGTCGGCGCGGTGATTGCAATGGTCTCGGTCGGCCAGGGGGCAACGGCGGGCGTGCAGAAGCAGATACAGGGGCTGGGGAGCAATTTCCTCACCGTCACGCCCGGGAGCGCGAATGTCGGAGGGGTGCGCCAGGGCTTCGGATCGGTTTCGACCCTCACCATCGACGACGCAAACGCCATACGGGCGGGCGTGCAGGGCCTCGTGGGAGTCGAGCCCGAGGCGACGACCCGGCAGCAGGTGACGTACAAGAAAAACAACTGGAACACCTCGATCGTGGGGACAAGCACGGACTATGTCGACGTCCGCAACTGGCCGCTGGACGAGGGGGCTTTTTTCACCCAGGAAGACTACCGCGCCAGCCGCACCGTCGCGGTGCTCGGGCAGGACGTGGTCACCAACCTGTTCGCGGACGAAGACCCGGTGGGCAAGTCGGTGAAGATCAACAACGTGAGTTTCCGCGTGATCGGCGTGCTGCAGAAAAAAGGCGCCGGCGGCGGGTTCTTCAGCCAGGACGACACGATTATCGTCCCGCTCACCGCCGTGTACGCGCGGTTTCGCCATCAGAAGGACGTGCGGAGCATCGGCATCAGCGTCGTGGACAAGGATCAGATCGCCGCGGCCAAGTCGGACATCGCCTCCCTGCTTCACGACAGGCACAAGATCCAGGACGGGGCGGCGGACGATTTCTCCATCGTGAGCCAGCAGGACGTGCTGCAGACCGTGCAGGGGGTCTCGGCGATCATGACGCTGATGCTCGGCAGCATTGCCGGCATCAGTCTCCTTGTCGGCGGGATCGGCATCATGAACATCATGCTCGTGTCCGTCACTGAGAGGACCCGGGAAATCGGCATCCGAAAAGCCCTCGGCGCGCGCCGGCGGGACATCATGGCGCAATTCCTCATCGAGGCCATGATCCTCTCCGGGCTGGGCGGTCTCCTCGGATGGGCGATGGGCGCCCTTGCGGCAAACCTCATCAGCGAGTTCGGCAACATGACGGTGTCTCTCACCGTGGGAACCGTGGGACTGGCGATCGGCTTCTCGATCGCGGTAGGGCTGTTTTTCGGGATCTATCCCGCGCGTAAGGCGTCGCGCATGGATCCCATTCAGGCTTTGCATTTCGAGTAGGAGGCACCGATAAATGACAAAACGAAGGATAGTCTTCATTGCTCTTGCGGGACTTCTGGCCGGGGGCCTCGGCGCCTGGGCGCAGTCGTCCTCACAGGGGGGAACGAATGCCGTCCAGGGATTCAACGTTCCGAGCCTTATAGGCCAGCTCTCACTTTATCTCCCTCCGGAAGCAACGCAGGGAATGTACGGCGGGCGGAGCGCGGCCGCGGGGGGGCAAAGGCAGCAGCTTCAGTTCACCCGGGATCCCGCGCTCTTTCTCACCAAAGACCAGATCGCGAAGCTCCTGCCGATTCTCACCGCGTTGAGGGAGAGCCCCCTCCCGACGCCCTCCAAGGCGACGCAGGTGCGGGCGGACGTGGACGGCATCCTGACCGCGGCCCAGAAAGCGGAGTACGAGCAGTTCCGCAAGGCAATGCAGGATCTCATCCAGCGCTATCGGCAGCAGGCCGCGGCGAACGCGGCAGGAAGCGGGGGCGAGGGGAGCGGGCAAAACCGGCAGTTCCAGGGGGGCGGTGAAAATAGCGGAACGCAGATGACGCCCTTGCAGAGACGGCAGAGACAGCTTGACGCTTTCATCAAGGTTCTGCAGAGTCGGCAGGAACTGGGCGGCTGATTCCGGCAGGGGAGGCGACGCCAGGGGGAAGATGCGTGCAGGCGAAAATACTGATTATTGAAGACGTGAAGGAAATGGCGGACCTGATCCGCCTCTATCTGCAGAAGGAGGGCATGGACGCCCACATCTGCGAGACGGGGGAGGAGGGTCTGGCGCAGTTCGGGCGGGAGCGGTATGACCTGGTCGTCCTCGACATCAACCTGCCGGGGATCGACGGATTCGAGTTCCTCCAGCGGCTCCGCAAGAACAGCACCGTGCCGGTCATGATCGTTTCCGCCCGTGACGCGGACGAGGACATGATTCTCGGCCTGGGGATCGGCGCGGACGAGTTCATCACGAAGCCATTCTCCCCCAAGGTGCTGGCGGCCCGGGTGCGCGCCATGCTGCGCCGCTCCACGGACCTGAAATCCAGTCCCAACAGCGTGAAGTTCGGGGATTTCACCCTGGACATCGACGGGTACCTGTTGAAGAAGGGAGGGGAGAAGGTGCAGCTCTCCTCCAAGGAGTTCGAAGTTCTCGCATGCCTTGCCACGCACCCGGGCAAGGCAATGACGCCGGACACGATTTACGCCGAGGTCTGGCGGAACCAGTACGGCGACATCACCGCCGTCGCGGTCTATATCCAGAGGCTGCGCAAGAAGATCGAGAAGGATCCGGCCTCCCCCGTGTTCATCGAGACCGTGCACGGCATGGGCTACCGTTTCAGCGCGGAGGCGGTGCACGCATGAAGCTGCGCACGCAGTTTCTCGTCCTTGTCGGCGGCATCATTGCCGTGCCCTTCCTGGTGAGCACGTTCATGCTGTTCGAGCAGTTCTACGTTGCCCGGGGGCGAGAGCCGCTGCCCAACTATCCGCAGATCATGTCCTGGATCGGCAGAAAGGTGCCGCGTGCCATCAGGCATCACGAGCTTGCCGCGCTGGGAGAGGGGAGGCCGCCGGGCCTCGACATCGTGATCTTCGACAGGGATGACGTGATCTCCTCCTCCACCATCCCGGAGCTCCCGCCGGGCACGCCCGCAACGAGCGCGCTGCTCATGCAGTACATCCGGGCCCACATCGACCAGTTCCATTTCCAGCTTGAGACGTCGCACGCGCCCGGCAATGACGATTCACTGCTGATCCTCAAGCTCCCGAAGATCCGGCCGGAAGAGGCGCGCTTCAGGACCCTGGCATTGGAGCTGGTGACCTACCCCACGATTGCGCTCCTGGTCTTCTCTTCCCTGATGAGCTTTCTCATCCTGCGCTCGCTGAACCGGTCCATCCTCACTCTCGAAGGGGCCACGCGGCGGATCGCGGATGGGGATCTTGATTTCGAGCTGCCGGCGCGCGGCAATGACCGCATTGCCTCCCTCACCCGCTCGTTCGACAGCATGCGTCGCGCTCTCAAGGAGGAGTACGCCCGGCGCGCGCGCTTCATCATGGGCGTGTCGCACGACCTGAAGACCCCCCTGACTCTTATCCAGGGGTACGTCGAGGCCATCGCGGACGGCTACGCGGCTGAGCCCGACACGCAGAAGAGATACCTCTCCCTCGTCCTCGACAAGTCGAGGACCCTTGAGGGCATGATCGGCGATCTGATCGGTTTCGTCAGGATGGAGACCGGCGAATGGCGCATGACGCATCGGGAAGTAGTTGTCCGGCAATTCCTCACGGAAATAGCGAGGAGGTTTGCGGAGGACGCGCTGATCCTCAAGCGCGAATTCTCCTGGTCGATCGATCTTCCGGACACCCTCACGGTGCGGATGGACGCCGGCCTTTTCACCCGGGCGCTGGAAAACCTGGTCGGAAACGCGATTCGCTACACCGGTCAGCAGGGGAAAATCACCCTCGATGCGCGGAGGGAGGACGCGGAAATTGCGCTTTCCATCGCGGACACCGGCATCGGCATCCCGCCTGATGATCTCACGCACATCTTCGATCCCTTCTACAGGGGCACGAATTCCCGCCGCGAGACGGGATTCGGGCTGGGCCTGACAACGGTCAAGTCGATCATCGAAGGCCACGGATGGAGCATCGGGGTGTCCTCCGAGGTGGGCAGGGGCACGACCTTCACTATTCGCATGCCCGTGTCGGCGTCGGCCCCATGAAGAAATCAGAGCTTGTGGATTCAGTCGGGCAGCTCATCAGGTTCTCCTTCGCGCGCTCCGGCGGCCCGGGCGGACAGAACGTGAACAAGGTGGCGAGCAAGGCCGTTGCACGGCTCGCCCTGGCCGATCTTGCATTCCTTCCCGAAAGCGATCGCCGCCGCGTCGAGATGCGTCTTGCCAACCGCGTCACCTCGGAAGGGGATATCATGGTTGCGGTCCAGGACACCCGTGAGCAGGCACGGAACCGCGAGATTGCCGTGACCCGCATGGCGGAGCTCATTGCCCAGGCAATGGTGAAGCCGAAGAGCAGGGTGAGGACCCGTCCCTCCCGGGCCGCCCGCGAGGCGCGGCTTCGGGTCAAGAAGCTCCGGTCTGCGCACAAGCGGCTGCGGGGCCCTGCCGGGGAAGAATAGCGTCCTTCTACTTCTCAACTTCCACGGGCACCTTCTCCACCTTGGCAAGGTCCCGTCCATAGAATACCGCCCCGACGCGACGGCGGTGTTCGACGGTTCCCCATCACGCAGCCGATCTTCGATTCCCAGCCCCTGCAGGCGCGGGCTTTTCAAGCGGCGGGACATGCGCGACAATGGTGGGGGGGAGCACCTTGGGCGGCGGGGACATGGAATCAATTGCCGCGGTCATGCGCGCGCCGCGCCGCATGCCGGCGATTCTGCCGGCAGCGAACGTGCGCGTGGATATTGCCCGAAGGCTCACGCAGATTCGGCTCCAGGCAGCAGATGCCCAGGTGCGCGCCCACGAGCACGCTCATGTGGCTGCCCTTGGCAAGGGAGTCATCGTCTATGATACCGTCATCGGACCCGACGGCTCCGCCTATGCCGTGGGCGGCGGGGTCGCGGTGGACCTCACACCTGTTCCCGGCGACCCCGAAGCGACAATCAGGAAGGCCAGGCTTGCCCTCCAAGCGGCGTACGCCGTCGGAGAGCCTTCGGCCGCTGACATGAAAGTGGCGGCAGAAGCCTACCAGCTGGAGATGGCGGCGCAAGGGCAGCTGGAAAGGGAGCAGGCGGCCAGCGGCGTCCACGCGTGGTACGCCTGAGCCGGGCGCCTCGGCGCGTATTCCAGCGCGAGGCCGTTACGCGGGAGGAGGAGCGTTTTCTACCGGCGAAGTACTGCCCTTCGCAAATCCTCAAACCTTTGTGCGCAGATCAGATGCTCTTGGCTTCAAGATATGCGATCCTGGGCGTCTCTCGCTCCCCCGCACCGCTCATCCTGCGCATCCGGAAAGCAACTGAACGAAGGCGAAGGCGGCAATGACCTCAGCATTCTCATGCTGAGCCTCTGCAAGGAATGTAATGCTCGTGCTCGAGGCGTTCCGTACGGAAGAACACATTGTGCTTGACTTCTGCGAATCCCCGTCAACTGATCGCCGGGAACGTTGAGCGCGGATACATTGAGATCAGGAAAATCTGTTCGTGATTTCCTCTTGGGGAGGATGGCGCCGCCACCACCCGCTGGCGGGTCCTTACGATACGCGCTCCTTTGCAGTTCCGCTATTCCTCGAAGAAGGCGGCAACGGTAGGGATCGCCAATCCGAGCTTTATCGCGATCTGCGGAATGCTTTGCCCTGCCTGCCGCAAGGCCCTGGCTTGAGCAGAGGGGGAAAGTTGAACGCTGTCCTTTATCGGAGTCTCCAGTTTTGCTGGTATCTCTTCGGACCTGCTGGGCATTTTTGCCGCCTTGACCTCTGTTCTCACTTTCGCAAGATCCGCTTCCGCCTTCGGGGTGATCCCTGGCGTGGCGTTTGTTGACATAGGGTTGATCATAGGTTCATCTCCTTTAGCTGTTCAGCAGGGCCACGATTTTCGTCCCGAAAATGGCCCCCTATCATTGCACAGCCTTGCCTCTTTGATTATCGGCAGTTGTGATTCTTGAAAAAACAAGTGCGGGAAATAGTGGCGAGGGCCGGAATTGCCAGGTGGATCTCAGGGCAGTGGAGCGAGTATGAGCCCCGGAGGAGCACGACCGTGAGATGGCGGAGGATTCTGTCGACCTGGGAGGGTCTGTGATGATGGCGAGAACCCGTATGCTGTTTCCACGGGTGAATCGAAGCCGAATGGGCCGTCCTTCAAGGACGCGTTCATCTGCCGGCTGTTCTTACTGCTTCTGCGGGCCCTGCTTCGCGGCCTGCATCGCCGCCGAGAGCTGGTTCATTTGATCGTCGATCTGTTTCTGTATTGCGGTGGCCTTCTGCACCGCCTGATCAGAGTTTCCGCCGCCCAAATCCTTTTCAGCGCTCGCAAGAGACTCCTTTGCCGCCGCAATCTGCCCGGCAACAGCATTCAGGTCTATGCGGATGCCGGCAACTTTCCTTGCCTCGGACAGGCGCCGATCGGCATCCGGGAGTGTCCGCGTCTTGAGCGTCGTAATGAGCGTGGCAGCGCTGGAACCTCTCTGGCCGCCGGCGGTCGAAACTGCGGGCTGCTTTCCCGGAGGGGGAGCCGTAACGGTCGGCTTTTCCTTGACGACCGAAGCGGGATTGGTGGTTCGCTGCTGGCTGCTCGGGGCAGGGGTGACAGTCTTCTGCTGGCCGCCCTGCGTTTGCCTGACCGCTGGCTGTTGGCTGCTTGGGGCAGGGGTGACAGTCTTCTGCTGGCCGCCCTGCGTTTGCCTGACCGCTGGCTGTTGGCTGCTTGGGGCAGGGGTGACAGTCTTCTGCCGGCCGCCGGGTGCGGGCGTCGGGGGAGTCCGGAGCACGGGGGGCTTCTTCAGCGTGGTGAGCGTTGCGGGATTCACAATCGTCACAGTAGAAACGGGCCGCTGCCTCCGCTGAATTCCGGAAAGCACGGCGGGATCCACCGGCCGGCCTGGATTTGCCATGAGCATCTGCTGCTGTTGTGCGAAAGGGACCCGTGCGGGTGGTGGTGCAACGCGCGAGTAGACGCGCCCCGACGTCAGTCCAGGTTGCGGCTGAGGAACAGGTGCCCGTGAGGCAATCGGCTTTGCGATGATGCTCTCGCGCTGAGGCACGACCTTGGCGGTCATCCCCATGAGAGGTGCGCGAGTGATATCGGCCGCGGATATCGGAATAATAGCCCCACCCGCGGGGCGCGATTGGACGAATACATTACGCGGCACGAACGTCACCCCCTGAGGAGCGTTGCGATTGACGTAGACGACCTGGTTGGGGTTGAACGTCTCAATCGTCCGCGCGTTGATGTTCGCCACATGGCCAACGTTGATTCTCTGCACATATGAAGCGCTCACCAGGTAAGACGGGTAGTATGCCTCGCGCGGTCCTAGCGGGAACCAGCCGATGCCATCTCCCCCCGCCGGCGTCCAGCCCGGTCCTCCAATGAACACAACCAGAGCAGGTGCGTAGACGGGATGCGGTGCGGCAGCACCCGGGCTCCACACCCAGCGCGCTTTGAGAAATGCCCAGCGTCCGTAATGGAACGGGGCAAATCCCCAGGCCGTGTCATCGATCCACGTCCATCCCCATGGCTCGACCCATGTCCAATGCCCGAAGCGGTATGGTGCCCAGCCGGCAGGAACGTGTGAAGGAGCCCATGCAGGACCATAGCCCGCCTCAACGAGCCAGGTTCCGTTTTCATTGAGGTCTTCGGCGCCGATCATTTCGCGGGAAACATGAAGATTCGATGCGAGCTGATCTTCCCGGCGATCTCTGCTCGTGCACCAGGCATCCCACTCGTCCGTCTGTGCGGCCGCCGTGACGTAATACGTGATCGAATCAACGCCGGATATGACCGTGAATTGCCCCGCGGACACGTCATAGGCGTCTCCGCCTGCCGTCACTTCGGCGCTGCCCGCGCGCACGCTGACGGTTGTCTCTCCTTCCGGCTGGACATCGATGCGGCAGCGCCCCGCCGAGCCAAGGGATACGGTGGAGTTCGGCGTGTCGATTTCAAAAGTCGTCCCGCTGTCGACGCCGCGCAGGTTGACGTTCAATGATCCTTCCGACAGGCGGATCTGGACCGTCTGGTCGTCCAGGTTCAGAAAGGAAAACTCGGTATTTGAGTTCAGCCGAATTGCCGCTGACAGCACGTGCACTTCGGCGCGCGCGCCGGTGTCCGTCCAGAGATGATCGCCCGCCGTCAAAGGATAATTCAGCGTTGCCGGTGTCCATTCATTGAGGCTTCCCGGGAGAAAGGACACCGAGCCGCTGATGAGGCTCAGCCTGCCGACCTGCGAAGGCGGGTCCGCCCATGCAGTGATGCCGCAGAGAACCGACCCGGCAAAGATTGCCAGGAAGAGACGACACTTCGTGGTAGTTGTCATTGTGTTGCTCCGTGAGGACTCGGGTGAATGTTGAAGGGATCGTTCACCCTAAGTTGACTTTCTGATATCTTCCCTTACATCACCAAACTCCGCCTGGAGTTTACCGTGGGCATTCTGAAGCTTTCCTTCTTTTTCCAGGTCCTTGTTGCCGACCGCCTTCCCGGCGACTTTCTTCACTTTGCCTTTCACTTCTTCAATACGGCCTTTGATTTGATCATCGTTCATGGTGTCCTCCAGGTGATGGCTGTCGACGATAGCCCGGAGCGCCGTGCTTCGTTCTCAACCCTCACTCAGGATCAAGAATGCGCATAACGCGCGACGCGGTCTGTACGGAAGCCCACATACCAAACCGCCGCATAAGGGCCGCGACGCACCGCTTCCATGGAGACCGGAACTACACAAACCACCCCCGCGCCGGGAAGGCTAATTCGTTCGGTTATTGTTTGACAGAGCCTTAGCCGGATCGTGCCGTATTTTCTTACACTATAACGACGACAACGAGGGCAATCAGGACGACACCGAGAAGCGCTAGAATGATCATGTCAGACTCCTATCTTGCACGGTAAGGCGGCTGAACCCAGCAATTCTCATTTTGAGGCGGGCGAAGCGCTTCTCATTTTGCCCGATTGAAGCGAGGCCGCTCCGAATCGTGAAACTGGCTTCTGCAGATTCCGAATCGTGCAAAATGAGAATCGCTGAGCTGGACCGCATGGCTATGCTCTTGAAAAATAGGCATAAAACCAGGCGCATTTCTGTGCGGTAGAGCACACAAGGTGATAATTGCAGCCGGAACAGTCTGCCCGCTGCCGCAGTTGACACGAATGGCGTACACTGTACTCTGCAAACGAGCCTGGACGACTTTGTCTCGTACACAGGCAAGGGAGGAGATGAGAATGAAAAGTTACTCTTTGTTTCGGACGATTCTCTCGGGTTTCATAGGACTTCTGATCGGCGTGATCTTCACCGCTTTGGTGGAGCTCATCGTGCCCGCACTGAACGTTGCATGGACGCTTTTCCCAATGTGCCTTGCCACTGTTTTTTCAGGAATTGCGGGATATGTCGTGGGCGCCAGACAAAAGAAGTAATCGTGCCAGCCATTCTTGAAAGAGTACGTTCTGACCGCGTTCTCTGCCGGTATTCCCCGAAAACTGTTTACGTCCTTTCGGGAGGGCTGCAGGGACCCGCGCGCGAAGAATAGCGTTCTCCTATTGTTCCACTTCCACGGGCACCTTCTCCACCTTGGCAAGGTCCCGTCCATAGAATACCGCCCCGACCAGGAACAGGATTCCTCCGAGCGCCGAGAAAGCGGGCACCGTGAGCATGGCAGTGGCAAGGCCGAACCGGTCGGAGAGGGCTCCGACATAGATCGGCCCCAGCGAGCTTCCCAGCAGGTTCTGCACGATCACGCAGATGCTGTACGAGATTGCCCACAACCCGGGATGCACAACGTCCTGGGTCACGGCGGCGGCTGCTGACACATAGGCAACTGCAAGGAGACCTGCCAGAAGCAGGCAAGCGTACTGCGGGCCGCCGTGAAGAAGCGCGAAGGAGACAAACAGCAGAGCCGCCGACGCCAGGGAGGTGATTCCCCCGAAAAGAAGCCGCGCGTTGACCCTGCGTTTCATCCACGCGTCCGCGAGGACGCCGCCCACCGGCGCTCCGACGATTGCCAGGCCCAGCACAAGGGATGTCTTCAGACCCGCCTGGTTCATCGGGATTCCCTGGGTGCGGTTGAAGAAGGAGGGAAGCCACGTGATGAGCGCCGTGCTCACGAACGTGTTGCCCGCGAACCCGATGTAGGTCAGAAGAAGGGAAGGCGTGCGGAGAAACTCGCAGAGGATTTCCTTCCCGTGCATCTTCTTTTTGCCCTCGCCCCCGTTGATGGACTTGACCAGCGCCACCGTCTTGTAGTCCCGGGCGGTGAAGAAGAAAAGCACGCCGATGAGGAGCCCGGGTATCGCCACGAGCCCGAATGCGTGCTTCCATCCCCATCGCGTCGCGATGATGCCGCCCAGGGCGGTTCCCAGCGCGATGCCCAGCGGGATGGAGGCGTTCCAGAGTCCCAGCATGCGCGAGCGCTTCCCCTGAGGGTAAATGGCCGATATGAGCGCATTGCCTCCCGGCGCGTATCCGGCTTCGCCGACGCCCACCGCCGCGCGGGCGATGAAGAGCTGGGGAAATGTCCTGATGAATGCGGCCACGCCGGTGGCGATGCCCCACAGCATGACCATGAGGCCGATGCTCCGCTTCCTGCTCCACCTGTCTATGAGGATGGAAATGGGAAAAGTGAAGACGACGATGGCCCAGTAGACGGCTGAAACGAGGGATCCGCTCTGCGTGTCGTTCAACCCGAGGTCCGTCTTGAGGAACGGGAAAAGGGAGGTGACGATCGTCCTGTCGATGTAGTCGAACATGTACAGAAGAAAGAGAAGGACGAAGAGGTAGTTCGCGTGCGCCCGCATGCCCGGGTTACGGGAGAGGAGCGATGTATCCGTGAGGACCGGGGGCGCCGAGACACCTTTCGATCTCATGGCTGAATCTTCGTGAGCGCGGAATCGCGTGTCAACGACCGCTTGCGCTCGAAAAGGAAAAACGCGGCGGGGACCACGAAGAAGGTAAGGACCGCGGAGGTCAGGATCCCGCCGAACATCACCACGCCGAGCCTCTGGCCGAACTCCGATCCTTCTCCGCGGCCGAACACCAGGGGGCCCGCGATCACGAGAACCGTCAGTGTCGTCATCACGATCGGGCGGAAGCGCAGCCGCGCAGAATCGATCAGGGCTTCCTTCAACGGCATCTTGCCGAGGCGCTCGACGACGAAGTCGAGGTACAGGATCGCGTTTTTCGCCGAGAGACCGATAAGAAGGAGCATGCCGAGGAGCCCGAACGTGTCCAGCCCGCCGCCCAGGAGAGCGACGAAGAGCAGGGCGCCGACAATGGCAAGGGGTACGGGCAGGAGAAGGTAGATCGGATAGCGCCATGAGTTGAACTGGGCGGCCATTACGAGATACGCGAGGAACAGCGCGAGGAGGAACGCGGTGATGCCGGTCCGGGCAAGCTGCCTCGCCAGCGCGGCAGGTGAGAACGATCCGCCCGAGCCCAGCGTGACGCTGCTGTCCAGGAGTCCCTGCCGGGTGAGCTCGGCGGCCAGCGTGTTCTCGAGGGCGAGGGCCGGAGGGGCGTTCTTCGCGAGGTTGATGGAAAGGCTGGAGGTGTAGAGGCGGTTGTAGCGCGTGACCGTAATGGGCGACTGTCGGATGACGAGGCTGCCCAGCTGGCCCACCTGCAGCTTGGCGCGCTGTGCCGCCGAGTAGATGGGCAGGTTCATGAGGGATTGCCCGTCGGCAAGATACGTGGGATCGATCTGGACCATTATGGGATAGCTTTGTCCGCCGATCTGCGAGCTGCCCGCCTGTGTTCCCGAGGTATAGGTCTGAAGAAGGCTCGCGACCGCGCTGGGATTGATGCCGGTCCCTTCCATCTGCGATTCGCTCGGCTTGAAGTCCCGCTCGATGGTCACGCTCGAGCTGCTGGACGTGGCACCGAGCACGTAGGGATTCCCCTTCACCACCTGAAGGATCTTCGTGTTCCTCTCCGCAAGAAGATCCTGGTTTGAAGACAGGAGGCTCAGAGTGAGAGTGGAGCCCTGTCCTGCCGGGCCTCCCCCCGCGCTTACGCTGAGCGTGGCAGAGGGGTCATCCTGGAAAAGGAGGCTGCCCATTTCGCGGCGGTACTTCTCCATGAGATCGAACAGACCGATCCTGCGGGCCAGGGGCACGAGCCGGACGATCATCGTGGTATTCTCGGGCCGGCTCACGCCGACGGTGAAAATGCCCACGCTGCCGACCACCGTCTGGACGGTCGTCACCTCGGGCTGTCCCAGGAGATACGCCTCCAGCCTTCCCGTCGTGGCGTTTGTCGACGGCAGGGTGGTGCCTGTGTGCATGACGAGATTGATCGTCATCGAG
>Ga0187870_1000337_pt1 | contig 56519 bp, 51 predicted proteins | sample June2016WEW_13_1_3_FD_132974 | JGI IMG/M metagenome (GOLD analysis project Ga0187870, IMG submission 132974) | Peatland microbial communities from SPRUCE experiment site at the Marcell Experimental Forest, Minnesota, USA - June2016WEW_13_150 | ecosystem: Environmental > Terrestrial > Soil >...
GAGAGTGGGATTTCCGGGCAAGAGCCGAAAAGTGGCTCTTTTCTACCGGAACGGTGGCTTTTTATTTCCGGAACGCTGGCCCTTTTGGACCGGAACGCTGGCCCTTCCCGGCCGGATTATGCATGCAAGGCCATCACAACCTCCTCCCTCATCGAGAAGCTGTGCGAGCTGGAAGAGGCTCCGTGGTCTACTCTGCACCGGGGCGAACCTATCAATCCCCGGGGCCTGGGTCGAATACTGAGGCCGTTTGGCATAGTAAGTGCAAACCTGAAGATCAGCCGCGACCCAGTGACGGGGAAGGATACGGTTGCCAAGGGCTACAAACGCGAGACATTCATCGATGCCTGGATGCGATATTTGCCGCTACCCGCTACCAATGAGGAAAAAGGGCGTGAAATACAGGCAAATCGCGAAAACGGCAAGGTAGCGGTAGCGGATGGACATCCGCTACCCGGGAGCACTCCAGGAGATGAGGTAGCGGATAAATGCCGCTACCGCTACCCAAGCGCTACGGAGAAAGAAGAGGAAAATGTCGCGTTTTCAGCGGAAATCCCTTCAGATGGGGCCGGCGGTAGCGGTGTAGCGGGAAAAAAGGAGACCCAACGATGAATGAAATCTTGTTGGAGAAAAAGGCCGCCTTGATGTCCGAAAAGCACCTGCAGAAGACCGAAGGAGAAGGGAGTGCCCAAACCATATGTCAAATGTGGCTATTATATAAAAAAACGCTAAAAAGACAAATATTGTATATACCAATTGCTTTGAAATTTGCTATAACCACGACGTTCCGTGCTCTCGCCGTTGAGACAGACGGCATGAGTGGGAAGGGAAGGGCAGAATGTTCTTAGGATTCAAAAAGAAGATCCACAAGGAGTCAAACACAGGGCTTTCCAAGTTTGTGCCATGGGCATTCATGGCCGACTGCGAAGGCGCCTCGGGGGTGGTGATCCAGAAGGGCGGGTGCATGCAGAAAAGCTACGCCTTTCGGGGTCCTGACCTTGATGCCGCCTCATCCGCCACGGTGGCTTCCATCTCCATCCAGCTCAACGACGCGCTGAAAAGGTTTGGATCCGGGTGGGCCGTGTATACCGAGATCCAAAGCTACATGACCGCTGAGTACCCAGGAGCAAAGTTCGCAAACCGCGCGGCTTTTCTCGTGGATGCCGAGAGGAAAGCGACCTACACCGCCTACGGGAAGCATCATGCAAAGTCCTACTACCTCACCTTCGTCTGGGAATCCCCTGCCGATGCGATCCGAAAAGCAACGGGGATCTTCTACAGGGAAGGAGGCGGGGAGGAGCAGAGCATCATCGAGGACATAAGGAAGTTTACGGGCATCTGCGACGATGTGGCAGGCATTCTCTCGGCAAAGATGGATATCCAGCCCCTGGATGACGAGGAGACTCTATCGTACTTGCACAGCGCTCTCTCTCTGGACTGGCACAGGATCAGGAAACCCAACAGGATGATCTTTCTGGATCGGCTCCTTGTCGATAGCGAAGTGCATACCGGCACGACGATGCGAATTGGTGAGTACTACTGCCCGATTGTCACGATAAACGATTTCCCGATGGAGACCTATCCAGGCATCCTTGATCAGCTTAACAGGGCGGACATCGAGTACCGTTGGGTGAGCAGATTCATCTGTCTTGACAAGGAAGATGCCCTGAAGGCCATCGAGGGATATCAGAAGAAGTACTACGGCTCGCGCAGAAATTGGAAGCAGTTTGCAAGTGAAGCCATGACGAAGGAAGTGACCGACCCTCGGGTGAATCAAGGCGCCCTCTCCATGGAGGCGGATGCGAATGAAGCCCAGGTGGAATGCGTCAACGATGTGGTGGGATATGGCTACTACACCTCATGCCTACAGGTTTGGGACAAGGACCATAAGGCGGCGCAGGAGAAGGCAAGCTACGCGCGGAAGCTCATCCAGGCGAACGGATTTACCTGCATTACCGAGACACTGAACTCCTTCAGGGCGTGGCAGGGGATGTTGCCCGGGCACGTGTACGCGAACATCAGGCGTCCGCTAGTATCGACGGGCAACATGGCGCACGTGGTTCCCATCACCGCGGTCTGGACGGGACTGAAGAGCAACTCATTCCTGGAGGAAGTGTGTGGAGTGGATGTTCCGCTTCTAACTTGCAGCACCAATTTCTCCACGCCGTTCTTCCTCAACCTGCACGTAGGGGACGTGGGGCACACGTTCATTGCGGGTCCAACAGGGGCGGGAAAGTCAACGCTCTTAGGGCTTCTAATGGTGCAGTGGCTGAAGTATCCGTATTCGCGGGTGATTCTATTCGACAGAGACCGCTCGGCCCGTCAACTGACCTACGCGGTAGGGGGTTCCTACTACGAGCCAGTGGCGGAGGCCGTGGAGTTTCAGCCCTTACGCAAGCTGGAAAAGGAAGAAGACCTTATTTGGGCCTCGGAGTTCATCGATCTCTTGCTTGTGTTACAAAACATTCAGGTAGACGCTGAGAAGACCGCACAGATCATCGATGCCCTTAAGATCATGAGAAGCATCGATGTCCAGCGGCGCACGCTTTCGACCTTCCATCAATACGTTCAAAACGAAGAGGTAAAGATCGGTATACAACCCTACACGTTGGATGGCCCCTATGGGTCGATATTTGACGCAAGTGAAAGCTCGCTGAAGGATGATTTCTGGATCATGATCGAGATGGGTCCCTTGATGCAGCTGGGGGACAAGGCGATCATGCCTGCCCTGATGTATCTGTTTCACGAGATTGAAGACCTCTTTGACGGGCGGCCGACGCAACTGGTGCTCGACGAAGCCTGGCTCTTCCTCAGGCACGAACTATTCAAGAAGCAGCAACAGGATTGGCTTAAAACAACCAGGAAGAAGAATGTCGCATGTATCTATGCGACACAGGAAATCGCGGACGCAGCAAAAAGCGATATCGCCTCGACGATCCTCCAGCAGTGCCACACAAAGATCTATCTCCCTGACGAAGAGGCAACCGCGCCTGGGTCCCGGGAAATGTACCACGCCTTTGGGCTATCAGACCCTGAGATAGAACTGGTGGCACGAAGCCAGAAGAAGAGAGACTACTTCTACAAGTCTTCCCTGGGAACACGGCTGTTCAGGTTGGATATGGGTCCAATCCAGCTGGGGCTGATCACAGGACAGAACCATGGGTTTCTGGACCAACTAGCTCAAGAAAAGCAAGCGGACATCCTGTACGAAATACTGGAGACCAAGAAAGCACCCGATGGGGAGAGCCTACTGGAGAAGGCCAACAGCATCTACCGCGAGGATCTGAGCACGAAGGAGGAGGTATGAAGCGTAGGGTAGCAGTGACAGCGCTTTTCCTTTCGTTTGTGCTGCACTTGAGTGCGCAAGATGCCTTCACGCCGCTTATCTATGCAGAAGAGGTCGCGCAGACGACGAAGATGATCCAGCAGATCCAGAATCAGTTGAAGGAGGTCTCCTACATTTACCAAAGCCTTCAGAACCAGATTCAGTCGCTTAGCACCATGAAAATATCCAGCTATAGCGAGTTCATGGATTTTCTTAACGGGCAGGCCAGTTACGTACTGACCACCGAGAGCAGGATCAAGGCTCTCCAGATATATGTGAACGGGGAAAGCTACGCCCTCGCCGATGTCTTGGGCTATTGGGATGCTTATAAAAGGAAGATTGATGACATAAGTGGCGGAAGGGGAACCAGTTCCGATGAGTGGGCTGCGTATGAGCTTTTGGGGATGTCAGGCGACCTTGTGACCGTGGGTGATCAGCTGAAAGACCTTACAACGAGCGCGGCAAGAAAGTCCACAGCTCTTGCAGAGAACAGTGAGAAGCAAGCCAAGAACGAACAAGTCAAAATAGACAACCTGCTTGAGCAGTCGAAGGGGAACCAGTCGATAGTGGCGGGGCTTCAGACATCGGCTCTCTTGCAAGGCGAGATTGCCCATGAACTTCTGGATCTGAAGCTCGAGACGGGCACCATGGCAACGAACATTGCGGGCTTCACGGCAGACCTACAGAGAAACGGGCTGCCCTCAGTGCGCTCAGCCCAGGACGAGGCAATAGTCGGGGAAGAGATCGGAAATCCCTTGAGCGCAGATTTCTATGGCTCGAAGTGATGGGCCGCAAATGAGTAGAAGAAAAAGGGTCGCACTTGCAATCGCAGTGCTTTTCCTCTTCACGGCGGCGGCGAGCTACGCGGATGACATAACAACGCAGGGATGGATCGATGGCCCATTCTTCGACCTCCTGGGGAGATTTGGAGATCTGTATTCGGCCTACACGGCAACCGCATATAGCATAGGGCGGATCCTTCTCATGATCGATCTGGGATTGATGGCCATCATGTGGGCGCTGAACGGCGGAGAGGTTCAAAAGGAACTAAACAAAAGGCTTCTCGCGATATTTATCATAACGGCCATGATGATCTGGTATCCCAGCATCATGAACAACATCATGAAGTTCGCGCAAAACGTGGGCCTTGTGCCGGTGAGATCGGCACTAAAGGATGCCCAGAGCACGATGCAGGCTCAGGCAGATGCGCTACTGCGGTCCTATTATGAAAAAGTAGCCAAGGGTGACAAGAGCGCAAAGGTGCCAAGCAACTATAGGGCTTTGGCGGCCAACGCAAAGGCAAACATAGCATTCACAGGAACATTCACTTTCAAGGGCGCCAACGGGAAAAACATACAGGCCGAGTTCATACGACCAGACGGAATAATGAAGTACACAATGATTATCGCCACTCCGCTGTACGCTGCATCTTTCAAGGGGAACCTTCTGACAAACGCAGCACAGGTGCTTCTGTGCATCGTGGCCCTTCTGGCGATGATGATTTGCGCGGCAATCGTGGTCCTACAGTACATCATGGCCATGGTCGAGTATCAGATAATCGTGGGGGTGGGGATACTCCTGGTGCCGTTTGCTCTTTTTGACAAGACACGCTTCATTACGGAGAAGTTTATTGGGGCGATTTTCGGGCACCTGATCAAGATCATCCTCATCATCGTGATCATTGGGGTGTTTTCAGGCGCGTTCGTCAGTTTGGCGAAGATGGAGTTCACCGGCAGCCTGGATCAAATAGTCAAATACGTTTTCACGATGCTCCTATACGCGATTCTAGCCTCCTCGGTTCCTGCCATCGCCACCGGTATTCTTTCAGGATCTCCCTCTCTTACGGGAGACACGGTGCTCAATACCATCAGGACGGTTTCGCAAGGGATTCAAACGGCAGGGGTAGTCGCAGGAGCTGCAAAGTACCTCACGGGCGGTGCCATGCAGGCAGGCTATCAAGGGCTGTCCCGCGGCATCGGGGCACTCTCCGAGGCAGCGGGTGCCGGGCTGAGTGCACGGGACACAGTAATGAACAATGTCAACCGTGGGGAGGATGGCTATTTCCACAAGGACCAGAAGGGCGCAGGGCAGGCGGGACGTCAGGCATTTGTGAAGAGCCTGGCTGGATCAGTTGGCTCAGCGTTCAAGAGCGCTGGGCATACTCTTTCGCATTCACTGGGCTCACCATCGCATGCGCACAGCGGAGGAGGTGGGGGTGGTCTAGGAGGCGGAAAAAGCAGGCCGCCGGCCTGGCAGAGCAATCCTCACTCACAAGCTCATCAACTAAGCAAAACCCCAGGGCTTGTGTCCTACGCAAAGGCACGAGCGGCGAAGGGCGCAGTGAAGGAAGGAAACAAGAGCGAGTAGGAGAAGGTGAGAGGAATGAGGATGGCAAGTAAGAAGAATATAAAGCAAATCGAAATAAAACGAGATAACAAATGGCGAAGATGAAATACAAAAGCTCGGCCTGCTACCCGAATGAGGGAACCAACGATACCCCCTTCAATAACAACCTGAAGGAGTTCGACGAGTTCATCGGGGAGTCCAGGAGGCGGGAAAAGGCATGGCGAAGGGTAGCATTCGTTCTTTTGGCATTCCTCACCCTATCGGTGCTGGGGTGGCTTTATGTGTCCTCCTTGCCCAAGGAAGTCCCCTATGTCATCGAAGTTCAACCCTGGGGCGAATCAAAATACTTGGGACACATGGCTCAGGCGGAGAGTGGGGAGATAACCATCTCCGACGCCTCTTGGAGATATTACCTACGGAAGTTTATCGAGTACACGCGGCAAATCTCGCCGGACCGTCAAATAACTCTTTCGAACCTCGGTGAAGCCTACGCGATGGTCACACAGACCGGCTCAGGCGTTCTTACCAACATGCTCAAGAGCGAAGACGCGTTTACCAAGATTGGGGGCGATCATCGGGAAATAAGACTCGAAACACTTATAAAGGTCACCGCAAGAAGCTGGCAAGCTGACTGGATGGAAGTGGTGAGTGATGCAGCGGGTGAAGAGAAAAGCTCCATCAGAAAGAGGGGAATCTACACAGTGTTGCAGGGGCAAGCTGATGAGAGACAGATAAAGGCGAACCCTCTTGGGATATTCGTGGATTCTTTCCAGATACAGGACGTGGAGCAGGGGAAATAGTTATGAAAAAACAAACAACGCTGGCAATAACGGTGGCCCTGGCAGTCAGTCTCTGTGCCTGTACAACGACAAAAGACCTTGAGAGACGTCCGGAAATGGTGGCAGTTGACAGCTCAAGAGCCCAGGAAAAAGAAAGCGCCTCGGCGGGCGCGACGAAAGGCGGAATAGGGAACAACTCCACTGCCGACGCGACAGGGGCGCCGGAGGTGCAGAATCCAACAGCGGATAAAGCGGCGCAGAATGCGGAGGGGAAGGCCAACCCAGGCACTCCTTGGAACCAAGCGCAGTCAAATGCAACCTCTCCGGGAGACGTGCAGAAACCAAAAGAATCAGCTGCGTCTATGACACCAGCACCTGCTCAGGAAGGCGCTAGCGCACCTCCCGTGGTTATTGAGAAAAAGATCTATATCGAAAAACCAATCTACTACCCCGAGAATGCCCCGCAAGCATCCCCAGATCCGGGGCAGACAGTGCAGAACGCGACTTCGCAAGGAGTGATGAAGCCCAAAGATTACAACGGGGCAATGATCCTCTACGACTACGACGACAAGTCAGTCTACCAAGTTTTCACGATGCCGTTACGAGTCTCAGACATCTATCTGGAGCCAGGGGAAAAAGTCATCGAGCAGCCCTTCTGCGGGGATACCACACGCTGGAGCATCGGCGGGGGAGTCTCAAAAACAGGCGGAGTTGATACGCAGCACATTTACTTGAAGCCATCCGAAGAAGGGCTTGAAACCACCCTCATCGTAAATACGGACAGGAGAATCTATCACCTCATTATCAAGAGCTTCAAGGATACTTTCATGTTGGCAGTCATGTGGCGCTATCCAGGATTCGGGATGCCATATGACTTTCTCTCTCAAGACAACCAAAAGAAAAACAACACGGAACAAGGGCAGACACAGGGTGCAAATCAAACTGAAAGCAGCGCTAGGGGCTTCGGGGTAGACCCTGCCTTGATGTCAACCGATTACACGGTGAGTTATCCCAAGAACAATCCTCCAGACTGGCTTCCGACCCTGGTGCTAGACGATGGAAACAAGACCTACGTCGTTCTTCCTGAAACCGTCATTCATCATGAGCTGCCAGCGGTGTTCGGTGAAAATGGTGAGATCGTCAACTTCAGGGTCAAGGACAACATATTCGTAATCGATAGGCTCATGAGGAAAATGCAGCTGAAATTAAGAAACACAACTGTAGAAATCAAGAAAAAGGGGGCATGAAATGAGCCACAAGGAAGCAGTTGAAGCAGACACATCAAATAGTGGCGAAAGAGGGGGCACCCGGCTCGGTGGGCCTGAGAAGAAAGCGGCTGCAGCGTCAGGGCAGGGGGCGAAGGCATCACCTGATCAAGTGATTGGCCGGAAAAGACCCATGGGCCGTCTCAATAAGAGGCTCATTTTGGGAGTGATTGCTGCGATTGGAATCGGGATGCTGATTCTGAACTTTTTGCCAACTGACAAGAAGGGGAATGGTAGCGGCAATAGCCCAGACGCTGTCTACGCCAACGATTCGATGCCCCAAGACGTAAAGGAAATGGCCATGAGACTTCCCGAGGTGAAACTCACCTCCGCAGCACCGCTTCCGACCTCGGGATTTGGGCGAACATCCCCGGTCACCGGTCCCTTCGCCGGCTACCCTTCGGGATCAAACGAGATAAGGCCGACCTCAGCTCGATCCTCGGCTGGCGAAGCAGCAGGTGGCGCGGGCAAAGACTATTCCGGGATGGCAGCGGCAGATGCACGGCTTGAAGCTGAAAGGGCGGCAAGGCGAGCGCCGATGGAGGTAGCCACCAAGCTGACGGCGGGGCTCGCAATCAGTGCACCGAGCCAGGCCGCGGACACAAGCACTGCAGGGAGCGTCGAAACTCCCGCTTTGTCAGGTAGTGCTGTTCCCACGACGAGTGGTCAGGTGACGCCATATGTAGTAGGCAGTGCGGTACCGCAGGTCGCATACACGCCAGGTGAGATTTACCGAGATTTGAACGACCAGCAGACCAAGGTGGCGTTTTCAGCGCAGAAGGCTGAAGCGGCTGCGCCGAACGTCGTGAGACCCGTTGACCCGACACTTCTACCCTACACAATTTTCGCAGGCACCATAATACCGGCAGCCCTCGAAACACGCATAAACACGGATCTGCCAGGGGACGTGCTGGCGATGGTTGCTGAGAATGTATACGACTCGGTGAGCGGCAAGAATCTTCTTATTCCGCAAGGCTCGAAGCTACTTGCCAAGTACTCAAGCAACATCTCCTTTGGTCAGAACAGAGTGCAAGTTGCCTGGCAGAGACTCATACGGCCGGACGGCTTGAGTCTTCAGCTTGCCAATATGAACGGAGTCGACCCGCAAGGAATGAGCGGATATGCGGGCTACGTCGATCAGCATTGGTGGGAATACGCCAAAGGGATCGGGCTCATGGCTCTATTCAGCATAATCGACGGGCAACTGCAGTACTCCATGAAGACCGCGAACAATCAGGGAGTGAGCGACATCGCTAACTCGGTGACCGCAGGAATAGATCAGGTTGGGACGCAGTTCATCGCCAACGCCATGAACATTCAGCCCACGATTATCGTCAAACAGGGGGCAAGGGTACAGGTGTTCGTAAACTCCGACATCATCATGCCCCCGGCGAATCAAAAATCGGTATCGAAGAAATACTCGATTCCAAAAAAGGAAGGAGGCACGCAGTGAAAAAGGCAGAGGTAGTATTGGTAGCGCTGGCTTTGATGCTGTCAGGGTGTTACCTATTGGCACCCGCGAGCACGTCGCCGGTCAACAGCGTCACTGTTGATCCCGCCTACCTTACGGTAGGTCCCGGCGAGCAGGTGACAGTGAATGTCACCACCGACCCGCCCGACGCCGCGGGAGACATCAGGTGGTCAATCAAAGACGACTACTACGCCACCGTCTATGGAACGAACAAGGTGGGCTTGATAACGGGAAAGCACCTGGGATCTACGACGCTCACGGCGACGATCGGGGGAAAATCATCCGGTGTGCTGTGTAACATCGTGCCTGCAGGCGGCGCTGGAAGCGGAGCGTACATCACAAGTTCAGAGACGGTCATTCTTCTGGCTCCCGGGGATTCGAGGAATATTTCCGCGCAGCTTGTGGGAGGAAGCGATCAGGACCAGAGCGGCATTCAATGGCAAGTCAAAGATACAAGCATCCTCGACATCCTGGGCCAGGGACCGAATGCACTGATAACAGCTCTGAAGAATGGAACGACACAAATAATCCTCAGTCATCCACTGTCCACCACGACATTCACAATTTCCGTTCGGGTCGATGGATCGACAAAGGCCCTCATGCTGAGCAAGAACAACTTCATCATGACTCCTGGGGACATTCAGGAGCTCGATGCATCGATAACTAATGGAACGACATCGGATATTTCCTCGATCATGTGGTCGGTACGTGCGGCAACCGGGACGGACAGCAATTTTCTTACGATTACGGGCAACGGAGGGATGATAAACATAATCGCCAATACCCCCGGACAGGGGACCGTGTTCGCCGTGTTTGGCAGCCAGATCGCACAGTGTGACGTGATTGTCCAGCCGAACAAGAAGATGGCATTTCAGACCGGCATAGTCTCTGGAAACCCCGGTGACACCTTCACCGTCGGCTATGACTATAGCCCTGCCACCATGAGCGTCTCCTGGACAATCAGCGATTTGAGTGTCGCTAGCTACTCAGACGATCGGGTGGCGAAGAAGGTGACCATCACCTTGATAAAGGAAGGAACGACTACCCTAAGAGGAACTCTGTCGGACGGCATAACATCGGATGCCCTGAGCATCACTTCAAAATGGGACAGATCCCTCACGTTGTCCCAAACCAGCATATACGGCGCCCCGAGTGACGCAGCGACCACGATCAACTTCATCGTATCGCCGCCTGGAGCAGTGGTTAGCGTGAGCTCGGACAATCGGTCGGTCGCGACGGTAGGCGTAGACAACACGATTCATACAATTACTGTCACGCCATATCAAGAGGGCGAGGCCCACATTAACGTTTCAACCCCGTATGTGGCGGAAAGCATAGCTTGTAGCTACAGCTACACCTCTTTGGGTGTGAATGTCAGTTATTCCTTTTCAAGTGGGCAGTCTGGGACACGCTCGGGACTTTCCAATGGAGCAATAATAATCTCGAACAGGGGTGGCTCGGTGACACTTTCCGCCTCACCAAGCAAGAGCGGAGCCACAGGAATGGTTTACACCTGGGACTACCAGGGAAACAACCTAGGCGGACTGCTCTCGTATGGCGCGTTAAGCGAGAACGTGTACACCTTCAAGAATAACTTGGCATGGGCACTCATCGGCGGCAACTGGCAAACCGGAACCCTTTACTTAAGTGTCACACACAACGGGACACTCATTTTCTCAACTTCCTGGCCAATTTGCATAGCGTGGGACTGAAAGAGGAAAAAGAACTACTGGCCCGAGTAATCCTCGGGCCAGAGATGAGTCAAAAGCTTCATGAAAAACATAGCAGCACAGAATACTAAAAAAATGGAGCGCAGAATGAACCGAATGAAGATAGATCTCAGGACCATAAAAGTCTGGGTGGCAAAATGGGAACGGAGCAACGGCATAAGCAAGACAGCATCACAGCTGGCAGCGGTGATGCTGAGCAAAGCCCTCGAAGAAAACGAAAAACGTACCGCAAGGGTTGAGAACCTGATGAAAGACATCACTAAGGAAAGCAGTATTCTGCAAAAACTGGAGCAGCAGCTAATTTCCCTTTGCAGGTCCAAACGAGGTCTGGAACCAGGGATAGAAGGAGAAATCAAAGAACATCGTTTCAGGATGGCAGCGATTTTGACTGAGGCCGATGAGGTTATGAAAGTGCCGGAAGGAGATCATTCGATCTTGGTTGGTGGGCTATTGCTGGAAATTAGCAAGTAAGGTCCCGCAGCATGAGCAACGCATAAGCAGGCTTGAGCGCCGGCGGCAGAGACGGTTGTTCTCTGATGGCTTGTCAAGAAAAGGGACAGGGTAGGGGAGAAGGGCTGTTTTCCAACGGAAGCAACGACAGGGTGCGCTATTTAGAGCAAGAGGGCTGGAGGACGTGAGCAAGAAACCGAAAGTGCGCCGATTCGTATATTTCCCAGACAAACCGGATGTTTCGCAGGCGCGGGACTCTGCCTACGAATGGCACGGTAGGCAATGGAGCCCTCTTCTGTATTGCTATGCGTCCATAGACTGCAAGATTGCAAACGAAGACTTTCGAAAAGCGGTGCTTAAGGAAATCGAGGTCGCCATGAAGCATGTTGAGGCAAATCCGGCTATCTACGATAAAGACGAGAGTGCCAAGTTACCGAATCTAAAACGGTGCGTAGAAACTGCCAACACGAAGTGCCCGCGCGATCCAGCAACAATTGCGAGGCCGGAAAGGAGGAGCAAGCCTAATACGGAATTTTCAAAGGGTGGGACAAACAGAACACTTGAGGAGGTAGAAAAATGGCCAATGACCTGAACCAAGTAAGGATCGATGGAAGGCTGGTTGAACCGCCAAAAGTCAAACAGCTGGACAGCGGCGCACGGGTTGCAACGATGCGCCTTGCCAACAATCGGTATTTCAAGGGCCGAGATGACCCCGAATGGAAGGAGAGAAATGGGTACTTCGATGTACAGGCGTGGAATGCGCTCGCTGACGCGGTCGCCGGCATGAGCAAGGGGCAGCCTGTGCACATCGAAGGTGCGCTCGGACAGGATCAGTGGACGGACGCAGAGGGAAAGCAGCACACCAGGATCCTCATCGAGGCAAGCAAAGTCGAGGTACGCGAGCTGAAGCGGGAGAAGACCGAAGTGAGAGACCAGGAGGCAGGTGTAGAGCTATAGCTCGACTTTGCAGGAAAAGAAAGGGGCCTCGCTGAAAGCGCGACCCCTTTCGTACATGAGCGAGCCTACTACAATCTCTAATGGAGTTGGACTAAAATGGCAAAGCGCAAAGGGAAAGGTCGCGATGATGAAACACAGCTTAATCTGTTTGGTGATCTCCTCAACGCCGATGAGGAAGGAGATTCCCAGGAGGAGAGCAATGGACAACTTCGTCGAGATGGCCAGAGGCCACCGCAAGAGGTACCTCCCGACGCTGTACAGCAGGCTGGAGAAAGAGGGGAAGTTGGAGGAGCATCTGGCGACAGTGGCGCGGATGGCGGAGGAGGAGCTACTGCTCCTGGTGTCGGATCAGGGGATGAGGCACCAGGAGGCGCTGGAGCTCGTACTCCCGAAGTACATCCTGATAAGCCCAGAGGAGGCGCAGCCCGATCTTCCGGAGAGCTGAGAAACGGGCACACTGATGATCGGGGAAACTATCGGATAAATGTCGATGACAAGGTAGGGGTAGGCGGAAAGGTCCAAAAGTATGAGGAAAATGTTGCTGCAATCAGGCTTCTGAAGCAACTCGAGAGAGAAGGCCGCTACGCAACTCCCGAAGAGCAGGGCATCCTCGTCAGGTACACGGGTTGGGGAGGACTGGCAGAGGCCTTCAAGGAAGGTCAAGAAGGAAGGTGGAATGAGCGCTACCAGGAGCTCAAGGACCTTCTCAGCGAGCGAGAATACCGCTCGGCATCACGCTCAACGATAAACGCACACTACACGGATCCCGAAATAGCTCGATGCGTCTGGAAAGCCGTGACCCGGCTCGGGTACAGCGGAGGGCCAACGCTCGAGCCTGCGGCGGGGGTGGGCCATTTCTTCGGTGTTCGCCCGCTCGCCTCCGCCATAGAAATGCATGGAATCGAGATGGACACTGTTTCAGGCAGGATCGCACAGCACCTCTACCAGTCCGCGGACATACGGATCATGCCCTACGAAGATGTTCGGATGGAGAAAAACCGCTACAACCTGGTCCTCTCGAACGTTCCTTTCTCTGACGTAAAGCCCTACGAGGATAGTAAAATCAAGACGCCTGGCCTTGATGGTCGATATGCACTGCATGATTTCTATTTCCTGAAATCCCTTTACGGCACACGGCCTGGCGGAATCGTTGCGTTTATCACCAGTCGCTACACCATGGATAAGGAATCAAAGGAAGTTCGAGAGAAGATTGCGGCGGCGGCTGATTTCATAGGTGCGATAAGACTTCCGAACAACACCTTCAGGGGCATCGCGAGTACTGAGGTGGTAACCGACATCATATTTCTCCAAAAGAGAGTCGAAGGGCAGGAACCAACAGAGCAGACGCGGAAGTTCGTGTTATCAGGGGAGATTGCGCTTGACGGGGTGAACGGACCAGAGAAGGTACATGTAAACCAGTACTTCATCGACAATCCGCAATTCGTTATGGGCCGTGAGGAACTGGCTGGCACAATGTACAAGGCAAATGAGTACACGGTCAGCTCTGAATATGAGGACCTGTACAGCGAAATAGACAAGGTGATCAAGCTGCTACCTGAAAACATTATGTCCGTCATGGTTGAGAAGCGTACCAAGGAGCTTGAAGAGAAGGGGAATGCACTACCGAGCATAAGCGGGGAGGGACTCCTAAATGGGAGCTACGTGATCGGCAACGATACAAGGCTATATCAGAAGCATCCCCTGACAGGAGTGGTCGAGCTATCATCCCTATACGAAGATGAACTGGCAAACAGGCAGGGGATCCAGTGCATCATGAAAATGGTAACGATAAAGGATTCGGTCAAGAAGGCAATCCAGCACTACCACAACGATCAGCCACTAGATGTACCGCGAGAGCTCACTCGTCTCAATGGATTGTATGACAGCTTTGTAGCAGAGCATGGATACCTGAACGAGAAGAAGAATTGGCGCCTCATTCACAAGGATCCTGATGCGACGCTGCTTAGTTCGCTTGAGAATTGGAATGCAAGAGCAAAGACAGCCACGAAAGCAGACATTTTCAGGGGCATATCATTTGCAAGGAAAGCACACGTTACCTCTGTTGAGAATCCTGCCGACGCTCTGATTCTATCGCTGTCGAGGTTCGGCCACCTGAACGTGCCCTACATGGAAGCGATAACGGGCACCGAGAGAGACCAGCTGATGGTAGAACTGATAACGGCAGGAATGGTTTATATGGAGCCCGAAGAGTACCAAAACAACAAGACCGTCAAGTATGTTACATCCGATGAGTACCTTTCTGGAAATGTAAGGCAGAAGCTTGAGATTGCAGAAAAGATGGCTGATAAGGATCCAAGCCTCTTCATGGGAAACGTGATCGCTCTACGGAAAGTTCAACCGGCGCCACTTGGACCTGAGGACATCTCAATAAGGCTCAACTCCCCCATAGTGGGGGAGGGGCACATTCGATCCTTCATCTCATCGCTTCTGGATGCAAGTGAGGAAGAAATCGAAATCCAACACCTCAGCATAAACGGGAAATGGGAGATAAATGCTTGGCGAACGGACTGGAACAAAGCAAACCAGGAATACGGGACCGCGGACCTCAATGCCGTGGAAATCATCAATCTCATGATGAATGGAAAGCCCGTGAAAGTATTCGACAAGGACGAGAATGACAACCCTGTCCTGAATCCTGAGAAAACGGCTCTTGTGGAAAGCAAAGCAGAGGCAATAAACAGCGCCTTCATGGAATGGATATGGGCAGACAATGAAAGAGCAACCGACATCGCCAAGCGGTACAACGAGGTATTCAACAGCCATGTTGAGAGGACCTTCACATACCCAGAAAGGTTAGTCGACCCGGCAGCCAAGGTGTTTTTCAGTGGCTGCAACTTCCCCCATCCAATGAGGCCGCACCAGGCCGACGCAGTGTGGAGAATACTACAACAAAAGAACGCGATGCTGGCTCATAGCGTGGGGGCCGGCAAGACCCTTGAAATGATATGTGGCGCGATGGAACTGAGACGGCTTGGACTGAGGGCAAAACCGATGATCGTCTGCCCTGACCATCTGATAGGGCAGTGGTCGGACAATTTCAGGGCAGCCTATCCCAATGCCAAACTGCTCATTGCAGACGACCAGAACTGGCACAAAGACAATCGGAAAACTTTCATCAACAAGATCGCCACCGGAGACTGGGATGCGGTTGTGATTAGGGCTGAATCGTTTAAAATGATCCCCGTGAGCAAGGAACTTCAAGAGAGCTTCTTCTATTCAAAGATTGCTGAGTACAAGCAGATCCTGATGGAAACTGATGAGGGCTACGGCAGGCGAAGGTCAAGATCGATAAAGGACGCGGAAAAGGCGATCAAGCGTTATGAAGAAAAAATAAAGCAGCTGTCCGACATCAAGCAAGATGAGGGTGTCATTCCTTTCGACAAGCTGGGGGTTGATCAGTTGATGATCGACGAGGCGGACATCTACAAGAACCTTGAATACTACACGCAATTGACCAACGTGCGTGGCCTTGGCTCCGCGCTGGGTAGCGATAGAGCGTTCGACATGATGCTGAAAGTGAGGTACATCCAGAGCATCGACGGTGGGGTAGTCTTTGCTACTGGAACGCCCATATCGAACACTCTTGTTGAGGGCTACACGATGCAGCGATTCTTGCAGCCTGAGGTACTGAAAGCAAATAGACTGGAAGCATTCGACGAGTGGGCAAGGCAGTACGCGGAAACTGTAACGCAGATGGAGCTCAACAACACGGGAACAGGTTACGTGCCAGTGACGCGGTTTTCGAAGATAGTGAATGTGCCTGAGCTTGTAACGAGCTTGCGGCAGTGTTGGGACATTCAAACAGCCCATAACCTCGAAGCAAACGGGATTTTCGTCCCTGGCGTCAATCTGCCAAACATGAACCAGGTGAATGAAGCAGCGCCCGGCTCACCGATGATGAAATCCTTCCTTAAGTACCTGCAGCAAAGGGAAAGCAGGCTGTCAGGGAGGGCGGAAAAAGGTGCGGACAATATCCTTTCAATAATGACAGACGGAAGAAAGGCCGCTATCGACATGCGGCTGATTCACCCAAGCCTTCCCAACGACCCCAATTCAAAGCTCAATTTAAGCATTAGAAAGATAAGCGAGCTCTATGAAAGGTACAGGGAGGAAGGATACACGACTGCTGTGTTCTTTGACAAACCACGAAGCTACTCCAAGGATGGAACCCTGCGATTTGATGCGGTAAAGGAAATGAAGGAGAGGTTGCTTGCGTTCGGTGTTGACCCCGAGGAAATCGGGGACATGCGAGAATGCAAGACCTTTGAGGACAGATACCTCCTGTCAGTCGCCGTGAACGACGGCAAGAAGCGCGTTGTCTTCGGCAGCACTGATACGATGGGTGCGGGTGTAAACTTTCAAAGACTGCTAAAATCGATAATCCATGTAGATGCGCCATGGAGGCCACGGGATATAGAACAGCAGAATGGCCGTGGCTACAGGCAGGGCAACACAACTGGAACTCTTGACGTATACAACATGGTGACCAAGGGATCCTTGGACACTGGCCTGTGGAACGTTCTGGAAACCAAGGCAATATCTATTAGACAGGTCATGGATGGTTCAGACAAGGCGACCCGGGAGATAGAGGAAAACTACTATGGCAGCGTCAAGGAGCTTTCGATAGACAACCCTTTGATGAAAGAAGCGATTGAACTGGATCATGCCATCAAAAAGCTGAGGTCGCTCCAGAAAGGATTCCGCAATGAAGTCGCCAACGCGGCGCGGCAGCTTTCTTTGTTGCCGTCTGAAACTGACCGACTCAAGCTGGAAGTTGAGAAGACTAGGCACGATATGTCCGTGAGGGTGCCTGAACCGAAAGGGGAAGAGTTCAGAATGATTATAGGCGGGAGGGAGTATAAGGAAAGGCGAGAAGCGGGGCTCGAGCTAATCAAGGCAGCAAAGTTATTGAATGAGAAAGCACGGTCGAACAAAAAAGAAGTTGAAAAGTCAATCGGCAGCTATGCAGGATATCCGGTAATGGTTCGTGCAAACGGATTGTGGGACAATCACTTTGCTGAAATCTGTGTGAAGGGGAAATACTACGCCTACGGCGCTGATGTCAGGGCGGATTCGCATCCGGTTGGCGTCATTCGATCCTTTCACCATGCTGTCTACAAAGGTATGGACAACAAGCTGGACTATCATGAGAAGATGTTGAGAAGTAGAGAGGCGACCAAGCCTGGACTGGAAAAGATGGCATCGAGCAAGTTCAACAGATCCGCGGAGCTGGAAGAAAAGGAAGCGCATTATAAAGTAGTAGTAGACTCTATTCAAGCACACAATAAGGAAAACAGAGAGAGGATTGACGAATGTCAAATTGAGTGGGAAGGTCTCGAACTATGGTCCGCTGAAAAAGTAAAAGAGGAGATTGAACGGTACCTTAACAGTGCAGCAACGGTTATGGTACCAGGAAAAAATGTGGAAGTGCCCTCCACGGCGAGGCAGATATTGGCAGAGACAAAGAATCTCTATGGCCTTGAGCTGCCTGGATTGTTACTGTCAAGCATCGATACGGCTATAAGTGAAGAAAGTCTCAAAGCTGAAATAGCAATGCACATCATAGAGGGGGCAATACGGGATTTTGAAGCAAAAGGACCAAGTTGGATAGAGGGGAATGGTGATGGTCTTGCTGGGTCGTACGCCAGAAGCAAGGGGCTTGTCTGCGCCGGAGATGTGCTAATAAGGAAGGCATTGGAGCCGGAGGGAGAAAGGTATCGGGCATTCATAATCACGAATGGCGGGTCTGAAAAATTTCTTGGGGGCGACGATAATCTCAGAGACATAAGGGAAAGGACAAGACGATTTTATATCTTCAACAGCATTGCCATTGGACTACGCAAGGAAGTGGAACTAGCCAAGGGGCACCGTCCTTTGGCATCTCATCGAAAAAGTAGAGTGGGGCAGGAGATTGAGAGATGAGCAAAGTCCGGCCTGGTGCGTCAGACTGGGCAGCATGAGCAATTTCCAAAGCACTTTTAAGAAGTCCCCTGCATTTGTTGCTCCGTGCGGACAGCAACTCGACCTTTGGCACAGACACTCTCCCTTTTCCTTGCTTATGGAGAGCTGGTGCTACACGGACACCCGTGTCAGATAATATGCGAAACATTACACGCACCAATCATGGCCAGACCAGAGCGCTATGGACGTGCCCTGGTCTGGCGCCTTCTTTTTAGCAACGGCCAGCCATGATTTGCTGGAGGGGGCTACAATGCATTTTCCCGGCCTGGCCGTGTCAGGGGGCAGTCCGGGGCCGTCTGCGGCAGTCTACGCTAAAAAGGAGTTCGTGGCGGGCTGCGGTGTGTTCGGAACGCCATTGCACATCTCGGAGCCCTCCCTTTCTCGCTTACTTAGATGCTTCCTGGAGCTTCCTATAGGCGTCGGTGCCTTTCAGCTTTGCGTTGCCCTGCGCGTAATCGAATGCTGTCTTTCCCGCACTGCTTTTCGCCTTCCCGTCTGCGCCGGCCTTCAGGAGGATGGTGATCACCTCGGGGTTCTGATTGTCTCTGGCGGCAGCCATGAGCGGAGACCGACCGTACTTGTCCCGAACCTTGATGTCCGCGCCAGCAGCAAGGAGCGCAGTGATCACCTCGGGGTTCTGGTTGTACTCGGCGGCAGCCATGAGCGGAGACCGACCGTACTTGTCCTGAACCATGAGGTCCGCGCCAGCCTTCAGGAGCGTAGTGATCACCTCGGGGTTCTGGTTGTCTCTGGCGGCAGCCATGAGCGGAGACCGACCGTACTTGTCCCGAGCCTTGATGTCCGCGCCAGCAGCAAGGAGCGCAGTGATCACCTCGGGATTCTGGTTGTACATGGCGGCGTACATCAGCGGGGTCTTGTCGTAGCTGTTCCGAGCATTCACATCCGCGCCATTACTGATGGCGGCTTGCACACTCTGTGACGTTCCGGCTCTTACAAGATCAAAGAAGCCCATCGTTCTTGTCTGTTCAGTCACTTTTTCCCTCCAAGCCATTATACCAGGGGCCAAGACCCCTGTAGCCCCGTGCCCTCGAAAACACCTCGAAATCTCGCGCGTAGCGGGCCTGCAATGAACGATCCGGAGGCCTGCCGTAACCCCCCTTTTTTTTCTACCTCCCCAACTGCCCCTTCTCGCTTACTTTAGACGCTTCCTGGAGTTTCCTATAAGCGTCGGTGCCTTTCAGCTTCTCGTTGGCCTTCGCGTAATCAAAGGCTGTCTTTCCCTCGTTGCTTTTCGCTTTCTCGTCCGAGCCGGCCTTCAGCAGCGTGGTGATCACCTCAGGATTCGGGTTGTATTCGGCAGCCCACATCAGTGCGGTGAAACCGGCTTTGCTCTGAGTCTTGATGTCTGCGCCGGCCTTCAGGAGCGTTGTGATCACCTCTGGGTTCTGGTTGTTGCCGGCGGCCAACATCAGCGCGGTCAAGCCGTCCTTGTCCCGAGCTTTGATATCCGCTCCAGCCTTAAGAAGCGTGGTGATCACCTCTGGGTTCTGGTTTGACTCAGCGGCGCACATCAGTGGGGTCGTGCCGAACAATTCGTCCTGAGCGTTGATGTCCGCGCCAGCTTTCAGGAGTGTGATGATCACCTCGGAATTCTGGTTGCCTTCGGCGGCCCACATCAGCACGGTCCTGCCGCCCTTGTCCTGAGCGTTGACATCTTCGCCTTGGTCGATAGCAGCCTGTATTTCCAGCGGTGTCCCTTTGCTCACAAGCTCGAATAATCCCATAGTCACCTCACCCCGTGGCCAAACGGCTGTTTGCCGGGAAACTTCCAAAAACCTTTTGCGTGGCGGGCCTTGTAGGATATATGCATGAGAAGTGAACGACAACGGTGGTAAGCGAGGGAGGGGGGTACGGGGGGAGGGAGACTAACACATTGTGGATATGTGGAATAGGAGGGTTGCTCTCAGAGGCGATAGAGAAGTACAGAAGTCCTTGTGGAAGTTGTTGCTTTGTTTGGCGGGCTGTCGTTTTTCGAGACGACTAGTTGTAGATTGCCAACTCCACAAGGGCCGTTCTAGTCACATAAAACAGATGCCTGCCCTCCCACGGAAGGCAGTGGCTCTCTACAAGGATGACGGAACGGGTATACGAGGTTGGGAAAGGGGGGGGGTGAGAGTGTGAGCAGTGCGATAGGAATCGACCCGGACTCCATGGGATTTGTCTGTGCACTGGTCAAAGACAGCAAGGCGCAGGCGATCACCAGGCGGTTTTCGGTGAGCCAAAAAGGCTTGAGTGAGTTCCTTTGCTGGGTGAAAGCCGAAGGGAAGCCGATCGTGGGGATCGAAGGCAGTCATGGGCAGAGCCGACCGATGGAGAAGGCGCTGCGGGAAGCGGGGATGATCTTTCATTCCTTCAAACCTGCGGACACGGACAAGTTCAGGAAGGCGGTGCTGGGCCAGAACAAGAACAACGAGCGGGACGCGGAATCGGTGGCGCGCTACGCCATGGCCTTGGAGGCGCAGGGGAAACTTGAGCAGTATCGGCGGGTGTGGAGCGCGGATATGGAGCTTCAACTTCTTACTCGCCGCTACGAGGGCATCGGCGATCAGCTGACAGGGGAAGTGAATCGGCTGTGGAAGCTTCTGCACTACGCCTGCCCGGATCTGTATCTGCTGCTGGAGGGCAAGAATGGGGAGACTGAGCAGCGGGGGAAAGTGCTTAAAAACCAGGGGATTCTCACTCTTTTGATCTCCAAGGCGGACATTGGAGAATGGAAAGGCCTCTCACAATCGGATATGCGGAAGGCGATGGGGGGAGGGAGCGGCTTAGGAATGAGGGAACATACAACGGGCAGCACCACCATGATGGTCCCGACGCGGCTGTTCAATCATCGACTGAAGGACGCTTTCATGACGGCGGCGCGCAACGTGGTTCTCTACGATTGCGACTCTCACCTGGCGGGTTACTACAGGAACCTTGTGAAGGCGGGGATGCAGCCCCTGGAGGCGACCAAGAGGGTGGCACGAGCCCTTGTCCGTGTGATCTTTCGTGAGCTTTTGGCCCTCAACAAATCGAAGGCAAACGATTTGGAACAAGAGAAACAGAAAGAGGGAGAAGGCGATATGGCAAGCGGTGTTACCCGCGGCGATCAAAGTCGCAAAAGCAACATATCGCCCTCATCCCAAAGAGTAGATAAATCGAAGAGCATTAAGAAGGTCAAGAACAGCAAGACTGGGGGCGCGAGAACAAACGGGGAGAGGAAAAAACAAGCGGTTAAGCCCTTGTTTTCCCGATAACGGCGGCGTATCGGGAAAAAGGGTCAGAATCAGTTCTGCCGCGAAGGCGAACGCGAAACGGATCTATTTCGAAGAGCACGGACTCGAAATCTCCCGCGAGGAAGACTACGACAAGGGATGAAAGGCTTCCTGCGGGAGACCGCAGAAAATCTGGGCCACTTCCTGCAGACCCTGCGGGAGGTGTTGACGACCAGGACTTCTGCGCCGAAATAGTGAGTAGGAGAAACACAGCTCATGACCAATGGAAAGGCGCGGGTCATCGTCGTCGATGACGATGAGAAGACCCGGGAGATAATCCAGCTCCTTCTGCAAGCGTTCGATTCCTGCAAAGATGAGTTCAGGAGGATCTATGCGGAAAGCCAATAGGCCGCTATCAAGACCCGGAACAGCTGGCTCTCGTTGAGAGGGAGCTTCTTCGAGGCGCGAGGGCCCATGGCTAGACGGCAGATCTGGGGACACCTTCGCCGCTGGGACCAAATTTCGACTCTTTTTCGCCCATTACGAGCAGAGGGGAAGCCAGGTTTTCATTTCACGTCACAACGGCCGGTTTGATCGCCGTGACTTCCCCCCTGCGGGATTTTAGCGCTGGCGAGAGTGAATGCCCTGAGTAGTTTGTACATCATTTCATAGAGGGCGGCTTTCAGTTCCTTGAACGCAAGCCGGAGATCGGATATACATAGACAGCCTATATAATAGGGGAGGACGCTATGGGAACACCGAAGTGCCCTTTCCATGTGGAATGTCAATTCCATAACAGTCCGATGAAGACGCACATGCCCTCTGCCGTGCACCCGGCGGCTGGGCTGGCGCTTCACATTCACGGACGGATTCCTATACCCAGGGAATCGCCTTGACCGACAAATCCTGCTTTGACGAGCTCGGCGTCCGGGCTCACTACGAAGTGCCGAAAGAGACCTTCTACAGATTGAACGCCCTGGCGGTCCTCATGGAAAAGAGAGGCGCCCGGACATTCGCCACGACGCTACGAGCTCTACTCGACCAGGTAGAGTGCATTCTCGAGGAGTGAGAAACGTGCCTTTGTCACCACGATGACACGCGTATCAATAAGGTGGTGTAAAGCGCCGCTGGGTGCTTCCTACCCCCATGCGAGATGGAGGGAACAAAGTGAAAAAGCGAATAGAGCGCCACCAGAGTGAACAGCGCTACCGAGATCTCTTGGAGCAGGCTGCGGACGGGATCTTTTTGCTGGACGAAAATGGGAACTTTTTCATTGCCAACTCTGAGATCTGTGAGATGTTGGGATACGCGCGTGAAGAGTTGCTCCGATTGAACATTCTCGATACCTATCCGAAGGAGCTTCGCGACGTGGCCAGGGCGCGTCTCGATGAGATCAAGTCGGGCCGGAGAATGCGATTCGAGCGGCCGATGAAAAGGAAGGACGGGTCTGTCTTTCTCGTCGATATGAGCGCGAGAAGGCTCGCAGACGGAACAATGCACGGGATCGCACATGATATCACGGAGCACAAACGCCTGGTGCAGCGCCTGGAGGAAGAGAGAGAGTTGCTCCTGACCCTCATCAACAGCCTCCCCGACCTCGTGTTCGTCAAAGACCGCCAGAGTCGCTTTATGCTCGTCAACCGCTCCCTCGCCCAGTTCTCAGGAGCATCCGACCCGAAGGAGCTGATCGGCAAGTTTGACCGCGATTTCAGCCCCTCGGAGCTGGCGGACAAGTACGTGGCGGATGACCGCAAGGTACTGGAAACCGCCCAGAGCCTGATCAATACCGAGGAGCTTTCCACCTTTGCCTCCGGCTCATCCCGCTGGATCCTCACGACGAAGGTCCCCCTTGTGGACAAGGGAGGAACGGTGACCGGGCTGGTGGGAATCAGCCGGGACATCACGGAGCGAAAACAGGCTGAGGAGCGCATTCTGAGTCTCGCACGCTTTCCCGACGAGAACCCCCACCCTGTAATGCGAGTCACGCCGGATGGGTCGGTCATCTATGCAAACAAGGCGAGTGAACCTCTGACATCTTCCTGGGCGGGAGGGGTTGACAGGAAGGTCTCATCAGAGTATTTGCGCGCGCTCACCCATGCGTGGGAAACGAGGGAAAAGCAAGAGATTGAGATTCGTGAGGGCTCGGGGACGTATGTCGTTACAATTGTGCCGTTTACCGCCGCGGGGTACATCAACCTGTATGGCAGAGACGTGACGGAAGAGAAAGCGCTGGCGCAACAACTCAATCAGGCCCAAAAGATGGAGGCAATCGGTCAACTGGCAGGAGGCATCGCTCACGATTTCAACAATGTTCTTCAAGTCATCACCGGCTACTGTGAGGTGTTCAAACAGAGACTGCCTGAAGAGAACCAAAAGTATGTAGCAGAAATCACGAAGGCGGCCCAGAGAGCAGCGACGCTTATCGGGCAGCTTCTGGCATTCAGTCGCAAACAGATCTTGAGACCCCAAATAGTCGATACGAAAGACCTCATTTGCTCTATGCAAAAAATGCTCGAGCGGGTCCTTGGGGAGGACATTGAGCTACGCACTTTCATAGATCCCAACACTGGTAACTTTTTGGCAGACCCCGGGCAGATGGAACAGGTCCTGATGAACCTCGCAGTCAATGCGCGGGATGCCATGCCGTCGGTTGGGAAGCTTACTCTAGAGACTTCAAATCGAACCTTTGATGAAGTGTACGTTCGCGATCACCCTGGAGCGAAGGCGGGGCAGTATGTTCGCATCGCCGTGAGCGACACAGGAGTTGGGATGGACCAGGAAACCCTTTCGCATATCTATGAACCGTTCTTCACCACCAAGGAGAGCGGGAAGGGGACCGGTTTGGGACTGTCAACCGTGTATGGGATCGTCAAGCAGAGCGAGGGTTACATCAACTGTTATAGCGAGCTGGACAAGGGAACGACATTCACGATCTATCTCCCGCTGACCCTCGAGGAAGCCGACAAACCCCAGGTCGCAGTGTCGGGCACAACTGCCCCAAAGGGGACAGAAACAATACTCCTCGTTGACGATGATTCAGCGGTTCGAGGTGTTGCAAGGATCGCGTTGGAGGAGGCAGGGTATGTCGTCAACGAGGCGTCGGGAGGAGAAGAGGCCTTGGCGGATGTAGTGGCGCGCAGCCTCAGGGTCGAGCTGTTGGTTACTGATGTCGTAATGCCACGAATGAGCGGAAAGGAGCTATCACTCAAGCTCAAGGAGATTTGCCCTGATGTGAGAGTACTGTATGCCTCGGGGTACACCGCGAATGTCGTTTCGCATCACGAGATTCTTGAGGCAGGCTTGGATTTCCTGCAGAAGCCTTTCAGTTCTCTTGAGTTCCTCACTAAGGTGCGAGAGATATTGGACAGGCAATAATCATGAGCGAGCGATCCAGAAAAAAGCCACGCCTTCGGAGCAGCAGCCCGGGAGAAAAAATCGCTTGACATTTCTAAAACAATCTACAACGAACGCACGAAGAGCCTGCCGTGTGGTTACACCTCCCGGAGCCGACCCCTTCTCGATTACTTAGACGCTTCTTCGAGTTCTCGATAGGCGTCGGTGCCTATCAGCTTTAGATTGTACTGCGCGAAATCGAAAGCTGTCTTACCCGCACTGCTTTGCGCCCTCGCGTCTGCGCCAGCATTCAGGAGCGTGGTGATCACCTCGGGGTTCTTGTTGAACCAGGCCGCGTACATCAGCGGAATCATGTTGTTGTACCTGTCCTCAGCCTTGATGTTCGCACCAGCATTCAGGAGCGTAGTGATCACCTCGGGATTCTGATTGCCTCTGGCGGCATGCATCAGCGGAGTCGTGCCTTCTTCGTCCCGAGCATTCACGTCCGCGCCCTTACTGATGGCGGCTTGTACACTCTGTGGCGTTCCGGTTTTTACAAGCTCAAAGAAGTCCGTCGCCTGCTCCTTCGCGATCCTTCGGCCGCTGCTCCCGTCCGTCCCCGCCCCTGGTCGAACCGGACGACAAACGCGCAGGATACACGCTGGCCTAAGCATTAACCGTCGAGGTCGTCTCTAAATTTAAACCCTTTATTCTTGCGAAGAAAGTCCCGGAATTCCTCAAGGTATTTTTTGGTCTTTGCAAAGATCACCCCGCCATCGACACCGTCGGAAGCAAGGTACATGTCGAAGCTTGATATCTTCCGGTTTTGTCGAAACTCGGCGATCAAAACATCAAATGTGTTTACGTCTATTCCCTCAACACGGAGTGTATAATTGCCGCTACATCTGATCTCTGATGAAACGCTACTCATGATTGTCTCCCCATCGTCGAACAGCATTTAAACGAAGCGCGTAGCGGCCCTACAACGAACGCGCGAAGGGCCTGCCGTATGGATATTATACCCCCTACAGATCACGCTAACGGTAGCGGCGGGTAAAGCTTCAAAAGTTCAGCATGCAAGGACTTCACCGAAGGGCCTCCGCTGATTCTCGCTTGACCGTCTTTGTGAAGAGCCGGAGTCACGTTTTAAGGGAGAACCTTCGTCTTACCTGGCCCTTCCGAACCCATAAAACACCTGAAAAAACTTCCAAAATCAGGATAGTCAGGCTTGTACCCAACATCGAAATAACACCCATGAAAAGCATTTCCATTTCGCACGCAGGTGAGATCAGAGACTCTCATTGCTTTGGCCCTCCTTTGTCGAGTCCTCCTGCCCCCTGCTTCTCACCCGTAAGGCTTCGAGCGAACTCAAGGAGCACCTCGTTGGTCTTCACCCCAGGATTGGATTTGAGGCGCTCTCGGACAGTTTACGCGCATCCCCCCTTTTTTGAGACTAGGAAAAGACATAAAGAAGCCCTTGTCCAGGGGGGTAAATAAAGTAGTATTCATAACAGGGATTGTACGAAATCGCTTCGCGATGGCTCGGTGAAATGGCCGCCTGCGTCGTGAGCGGGACGGTCCACTGAGTTCTGTTTGTTCCTCGATTCTTCCAAGCCCTCTTTGAACGGTACAGTTCTCCTTGAAATCCAATCTTTCAAGGAGATACCACTATGGGTGCTATCAAAGAGCGAATGAAGCAGGACCTTGAGATCAGGGGCCTGAGCGAGAATACGCAACAGAGCTATCTGACTTGCGTCAAACAGTTTGTGGGACATTTCATGATATCCCCCGAGCGGCTCGGCCTGAACGACATCCGCTCCTACCAGCTGTACTTGATTCGCGAGCGCAACGTCGCCGAGAGCAGCTTCAATGTCCACGTCGCTGCTTTGAAGTTCCTCTACGGGATCACTTTGAAACGGAGCTGGAATCTCGATTTGATCCCCTATCATCGTAAGAGCAAACGGCTGCCGGTCGTCTTGAGCCGAGAGGAAGTAGTGCAGCTGTATCATGCCGTTTCCTCCTTGAAGCACAAGGCGATTGTTCTCACCCTCTACTCGACCGGCCTCAGGGTGAGCGAGTTGGTTCATCTGAAAATCCACGACATCGATAGCTCACGGATGCTCGTTCGCGTCCAGGAGGGAAAGAATCGAAAGGATCGCTATGTCGGTCTTTCGCCAAAACTCTTGGAGCTGTTGCGGCAGTACTGGCTCAGCACAAAGCCGTCCCCACGAACATGGCTCTTCCCTGGAAACCCGAATGAGCAGCCGCTCAGCAGATGTGCGGTGTCGAAGATGATCGTCAAGGCCAAAGAGCGGGCCGGGATCCACAAACCCGTGAGCCCCCATACCCTGCGTCACTCCTTTGCAACCCATCTGCTGGAGTCCGGAGTGGATGTACGAAGGATACAGCTCATGATGGGCCACGGAAGTCTGCGTTCCACCGTCCAGTACCTTCACGTTGCCAGCACCTCTCTGCGTGAGACACCGAACCCGCTGGACCTGCTGGACATTAGCTGAATCGGGCTTCTCCTCCCCATGTCCACCTGCTCTCCCTCCGAGGGGAACCGTCCGTCCGTAGAAGTGGCGGACATATTCCGTGATCACCTCCACGAGCTGGGAAGCATCGGCCCCGAGCAGTGGAAGGTCGTCAATGCCCTCATCTCCTGTCGCACTGCCCGTCTGGGCGGACACCTGTACGCGTGCGACCACTGTGGACAAACCCTCACCGCCTACAATTCATGCCGCAATCGCCATTGTCCGAAATGCCAGGCAGCAGCGCGGGCGAAGTGGCTCGACGAGCGCATGGATGAGCTTCTGCCCGTCGAGTACTTCCACCTGGTCTTCACCATTCCTGATGTGCTGAACCACCTCGTCCTGGTCAACAAAGCGGTACTCTACGAGATCCTGTTCAGAGCTGCAAAAGAAACGCTGCTGCAATCAGCGACCAACCCAAAGAACCTGGGAGCGCGCGTGGGTTTTCTGGCCATCCTGCACACGTGGGGCCAGAATCTGCTCGATCATCCGCATCTGCATTGTCTGGTGCCCGGCGGCGGACTCTCCTCCGATGGCACTCGGTGGATCTCCTGCCGCAAGGGGTTCTTCGTCTCGGTGAAAATCTTGAGCGCGTTGTTTCGTGGCAAGTTTCTCGACTTTCTCAAGAATGCGTATCAGAACAAGCAACTGCAGTTCCCCGGTCAGACCAGCCTGTTCGAGTCATGGGAGGCCTTTCAGAAGCTCCTCAATCGAGCGTATGCCAAGCACTGGGTCGTGTACGCCAAGAAACCCTTCGCCGGCCCCGAGCAGGTTCTACGCTATCTGGGAAGGTATACCCACCGTGTGGCCATCTCCAATCATCGCATCATCGATGTGCGCGACGGCATCGTACGATTCCGCTGGAAGGACTACAAGCACGCGAATGCCTGGAAAATCATGTCCGTCTCGACGGCCGAGTTCATGCGAAGATTTTTGTTGTACGTGCTTCCCACAGGCTTTATGCGAATCCGCCCCTACGGCCTGTTGAGCAACAGGAATAAGAACCAGAATCTCGCCGTCTGCAGAAACCTTCTCTGCGACTCCTCCGAAACAGAGCAATCGGAGAGCCAAGGGCTTTCATCGGCACAACCAACAGCGACCACGGAGACTGCCATTCTGTGTCCGAATTGTCATCACGGTCACTTGGTTTCCGTGATGATCATCGAACCCGAGCTGTTTGACCCCGGAAAAACCAAAAGGCTAGATTCCTCATGACCAGCCGCCTTTGCCCGACAGTCTCCCTCTGCCCGTGTGTGCTCGACGACCAATACCTCACAGTCTGCGCCACATTCTCAAGGACCGTCCGCAGAACAGCCGTTCTTGCTTCCAAGGGTACTTGCGTTCAGCAATCTTTCACGTTTGGCCACTGCCTCAGACTTCGGTTCCGATCTTTTCTGCGTTCGCCCTCGCGATGCTGTCTTTCCTTCAAGATTGATTGGGATTGAAAGCCCATAGCACTTCGAGGGGAAGCGATTCCGTACAACAATTTCTATGAGAAGCGGTTCCTTCCGACGTTTCATCGCACCGGCCGAGTGAGAAGTGCAGTTTTCGTTCGGCTCCTCATAGAAACCTAATACATTAAGACAACCTTGCCATCGCTAAAGCCGTTCCACTGGCGTGAGCTGGAGCTGAAGGCGGCGAGTTTTCGGCCTGGGCAAGAATGACTGAGATTGACCGTTGAAGGGCTATGCCGCTATGATAGGCAGCATGGCAAAGACAAAGAGAAACGCAGCAAAAAAGAAAGCGGCGGTGGCCCCTGGGCGTACGCAGAAGATACCGGCTGCGGCCGGAGCTAAGAAGGTAACGGGGACGGTGCTCAAGATCGTAAACGGCAAGCCTACCGACGAGAAGCTGAGCGCTGAGAAAGCGTTTAGCGATCTAGGGCAGGCGCGGGCGCAAGTTTTGTATGTTGAAAGACACGGAACGAGAGAAGAGAAGCAGCTTGTGCGATTGGCATTTCGACAGTATCAGGGCATAAGATTTCGAGGAAAGTAGATGGATGGCGACGGTTCGCAGCTTCCTGCATAGAACCATATAGCCTCTGGTCGAACCGGACGACAAACGAGCTGGATACACGCTGGCCTAGCGGCGCAGGGAGTATACTTCTCTGACACTAGGAGAGAGTTCATGAGCAGATATAGTCTCAGCGTCAGCGCGCCACTTAAAATGGGCGCTGATAACAAAACAATAGCTCTGCTTACCGATGACCTAACAAAACTTGCCAACGAATTCGGAGGGCACGTCGATCTTACCTATCGTTCTACATCAACCTCTTATAGACGGCGGCACATTGACCTTGTCGACAGAGACCATTTGCTCGAAGGCAAAGCGAGGAAGTTGAAGGAGCAGTATTCCGGTGCCTTTGTCATGTTCACTCTTGCTGAGTACACGCGGGTATAAACATTAGCCGTCGAATAGCCGTTAAACGACTCGCGTGACGGGCCTACAACAAACGCGCGAAGAGCCTGCCGTGTGATTTGTCCCCGGAGCCGGCCCCTTTTCGCTTACTTAGACGCTTCTTCGAGTTTCCTATAGGCGTCGGTTCCTTTCAGCTTTTCGTTGGCCTGCGCGTTATCAAAAGCCGTTTTCCCCGCTTTGTTTTTCGCCTTCGCGTCCGCGCCAGCCATCAGGAGCGTGGTGATCACCTCCGGGGTTCTGGTTGAACCTGGCGGCCCACATCAGCGGGGTCTCTACGTAATTGTCCCGAGCATTCACGTCCGCGCCAGCATCCAGGAGCGTGATGATCACTTCCGGGTTCTGGTTGTACTCGGTGGCCAACATCAGCGGGGTCCTTTCGTACATGTCCCGAGCATTCACGTCCGCGCCCTGATTGATGGCGGCTTGTACACTCTGTGGCGTTCCTGTACCAACAAGCTCAAAGAAATCCATCGCCTGCTCCTTCGCGATCCTTCCGCCGCTGCTCCCTGTCCGTCCAGGCCCCTGGTCGAACCTGACGACAAACGAGCTGGATACACGCTGGCCTGAACCTATGCACCGATGATCGTTAGTATCTTGGCCGTCTGTCCTCGCTTTGGGGGCTTTTTTTGTGAGAGATAGGTACTAATGACATCATGCATTTCCTGCGGCGGAAGCCGTCTGTATGCGTAAATTTCGAAAGTAACCCCTGTCTTAGGATCCTTCGGTTTCTTATCGACAAACAAGCGTTTGTTGATGATACAACACGTATGACACACGAATTGCTGTTTCATGTCTCCCCCCTCCACGCCACAGAGTAATGCAGCCTGGTGAAGGAGCGGAAGGTACTACAGTGTAGTACCCAGGGTAGGTGAATCCACGAAAGCCGAGAGGACCGCATGGCGTGTGACCCAGGCCGTCGAACAGCCGCCAAAACGACGCGCGTGGAACGGCCCATTCTCGCTTACTAACCATTCGCTTTTTCACTTTCTTCCCTCCAAAGCTCATGCCATTCTAAGATCCCTCACTCGCGGTGTCACGAGGCCGCGGCCTCCTTACTGGCGATCCTGAGCAAACGAAGGCTACCCGGTTTCTTGCGCAACCGCGTGTCACTTTTCGCCAGTTATCTGACACCGGTCCGAGGTAGCTCGTGCAGGAAGGACTCTTCGTTGACCTCCGTGAGCTCACGCAGCCTTGCCGATTTCAACAAGGCAAGGAATCGTCCTCTAAGAGATCCCCTATTCTGCTCCACAGGTTGTGCCAGGCGGGGTTTCCGGATAAGCTTCTTGCAGGCTCATTCTGCATGATAAGTGGCTATTCTCTCGAAGGATTCATAGCTGTCTTCTTAAGTTTTGCCCCGAGAACAGGCTTTTAGCCTGGGTAAGTAGGCAACTGCATAACACGCCTCCCTCTTTTTGTTTGCACGGCTGCGCCTTCGCCATACGCATAACAATGCCAGTGTAAGGATTTGCTACAAAACTGCACAACAGATATGAAGGGCTCTCGTACAGTTGTAGTGCACAAACCAGCTAATGGGAATAGAATGCGGTAGTCGAGGGAGACTACAATGACCGAACAGCCCGTTCTCACGCCACCGAAGTTCTGCGAATACTCTAGTGGCGAATGTGATCAATCATTTACTTCTGTTGAACCCTTGGATGCCTTCTTTGTGTATCCCTCCCAGCCTGTGCACTTGGCGAATTCTCTGAAAGAATGCGTGAATCAACTTCGGGCCGGTCGTCCCCGCAACAGGTGGCTCTCGTGGCAAGAGCTCTCAATCAGCGGCCAGATTATATTCTGTGAGATATGTAAGGCAATAAGAGCTTCCAAACTGGTGGTCGCAAATATCACTTCCATCAACTTTAACGTTCTGTTCGAGTTCGGCTATGCAATAGGTCTCCGAAAGCTGGTCCTACCAGTAAGAGACGCAACATATGAAGCACATAAGAAGGCATTCGACGAGATTGGCATTTTCGATAATATTGGTTTTCAATCATTTACCAATAGTAGCGAGATATATGACTCCGTCTTAAGCAATAAAGCGTTCTCTCCACCGGTCTACACAAGACCTGAGTTGAACACAAGGTATCCAGTTTACTACCTACGCGCCCCCGTTGATACTGATGGGAGCGTAAGGATGTTCTCCTGCCTTAAGAAATCGTATTTCAGATTCCGTTCTTTCGACTCCCGAGAAACACCTCGGCTGTCTCTTCACGACGCTTTCCGAAACGTCTTGAGTTCCCTTAGTGTTGTTGTGCATTTAATTGACCCCAATAGATCTATGGCTGCCGTGCACAACGCCCGCTGTGCCTTTGTTTGTGGCATGGCACTAGCAGCCGGAAAACATGTCCTGATGCTGCAGGAGGGCTACGTAACGCATCCGATCGATTATCGTGACATTATTGTTCCATATAATGACGTAGATTCTATTCCAATTCATGTTGAGTCCATTGTTCGAGCAACTGCAGATGCAATGCAGACAATGGACGCAATTCGAATACAGTTGCCAAAAGGGCTTCTCGAAAGAATAGACATGGGTGATATAGCGGCCGAAAATGAAATATCTTCTCTCTCTTCATATTTTGTGAAGACACCACAGTTTCAACAAGCTCAGCAAGGGCACGCCCGAATTGTCGTCGGCCGAAAGGGCATTGGGAAAACTGCTGTATTCTACGGCATTAGGAATCAGTTCTCTACACGAGGCAGCACACTCGTACTTGACCTCAAACCCGAGGGTCATCAGTTCATTAAGCTAAGGGAAGAGGTGCTGTCAAGGCTTTCAGAGGGCCTGCAGCTACACACTTTGACAGCATTTTGGTACTACTTACTGATTCTAGAATTGACTAATAAGACGCTCGAACGGGAAGTGAAGACGGCGTACCAAAATGAGAATGCGCTGGCATGGTATAATCAACTGGAGGAAATGTACAAGGCGCATTCTGCCTCAGAAGGTGACTTTTCCGAAAGACTCATGGCACTCATTAATAGAATAATTGCAGACTTCCCGGGGGAACTGGGAAGTGGAATCAGTACTCCGGAGATTACGAACATTATTTACCGTGGGGACATTAAGGAGATACTTCGCAGGCTGACTCCACATCTTAAGCCGTTTGAGGCGGTATGGATACTTTTCGACAATATTGATAAGGGATTCCCTACTCACGGGCTGGAGAAAACGGATGTGCTAATAATCCGATCCCTGTTGGAAGCGGCCCGCAAGGTACAATCATCTTTGGAGTCACATCATATTGATTGCATGGCAACGATCTTCGTCAGACGCGATGTTTACGATTATTTAGTGGATGCCACGCCTGATAGAGGCAAGGAATCATATGTGAACCTGGATTGGTCTGATATTGAACTGGTAAGGCAGCTACTATCTCTTCGCTTCAGATATCAAGCTCCGGAATTGGAGGGGTCCTTCGATCAGATTTGGAGTCGGCTTTTCGATCCGCATGTTAGGGGCGAAAACTCGTTCAACTATGTTTTATCACGAACATTCTTGAGACCACGAGATGTACTCAACTTTACAAGGAAGGCCATCCAAATCGCAGTAAGCCGAAGTCACAGTCGTGTGGAACAGGACGACATCATGGCGGCGGAAGAGTCCTTCTCAGAAGACATGCTCAACGAGCTAAACTACGAGATAAGAGACATCTTCTCTGACCTGCCTAACATCGGTCTTGCCTTCATAGGAGTCCCAAGAGTGTTATCGGAAGATGATGTTTCAAGGATTCTAGTCGACTATGGAGTGGCCAGAGATCGTGTCATTAAAGTTAGGGACATACTGCTTTGGTTCGCGTTCTTAGGGTTCAAGGTCCGGGAGAATGAACACTACTCCTATGATGTTTCTTACAATATGGCGAAGCTACAAGGTCAAACAACCACAACTAATGAAGTGCCTACATTGTATTCGATACATCCAGCGTTCCACAAAGCACTACTTGTATGATGTGTTGCGAAATTCCTGGTTGTCGCCATTGGCGTGAGCGCAACATGGCGCTGGAATAGACCGCGAGGGGCCGAATGAATCACTTTGACGTCATGTGGCATAGAGTCTGGCGATGCACCACGGCGCGGCTACTCAGCTTATCGTTTCCTTAAAAACGAAAGCTCTACAGCCTGCCTCTTTTACTTAATGCATTGTGTCTCAATTGATCTTTCCGTGTCAGTTTTCGCCGGTTATCTGACGCGACGCTTGGCGTCCGGACCATTAAAGAGTCGCAGCACCAAACCTTTGCATGTTCAGCCTGACTCGGATCAGACGACCCATAACTTAGAAAACAAAAATGGAATTCTTATTGCCACGTTTACGTCCCCAGGTTCATTCTCAACCTGATGGAGGTCGTGCGTGGTCTGATACAACCGAACTGGGAAGGTATGGCGAAGGTCGTAGACGGATTAGCGGGCCAGAATCTTCCCTGCAGCGTGCATCTGTGTTGCCAGGTACTCTAGGGCCTTGGCACTATGAGCCCTAATCGACTTGAACAGAGAATGCAGCGACAGCCCTGCCCGCGTGATCTCCCCTCGATTCCTCGGGGCCCTATTACCGTGGCCGCTATTCTTTAGCCCATGAATAGCTGTAGTCCACCGACCCGAATTCTGAGGGCAGCATTTTGGCCAACTGGTCCGTTACGCGCTTCCGCATCTCCACGGCGAACTCGACGAGCGGCGCCAGTTCATCACGTGTGACAGTCTCCGGCGTGCGGTGCGGATGCAGGAGCTTCAGGAGCCCAGCTACGGTTTTCTTGATGGCATCCTGATTCCGGCCTGTCATGCCGCTCATGTCGAGCCACGCGGCGACGTGGGTCTGGAAGTTCCGTCTGCGCAGCTCTGAGAAGATCTCGGCCATGTAGTCGGTAAGGAAACCGTATCCCGTGGCGTAGTTCTCCGGGAGAATCTTCGGCATTTCCCAGCCAGGAAGGTACGCGTGGATGCGATCAAGGAACGCCGCATCCTGGAGTTCGGGCGGGAGGACCTCAAAGAGGTGGCGGTAACGGGATTCGGGTTGGTGCCGCTCCAGGTCGGTGTCGATGTTCCCTCCAAGGACCACGGAGCACTGGGCCGAGAATTCTTGATCGCCGCGCGTGAACTTGCCCGTCTGCATGTAGTCTTTCAGAACGCTGATGCTGGCCTCGACATCTTCGAACCTCGTACTCGCGATCTCGTCGAAGAAAACCACATGCTTGAGACCGACAACTCCGAGTTTCCGAGTCGCCTGGTTGTAGAAGAGCGTGGCCGGAGTTGCTTTGCCGCCCGAAACCACGAAGGATCGGTTCGACGTGTTTCGGAAGGTGTACGTCTTCCCAGTTTCCCGGGGACCCAGTTCGATGAGATTGTAGTTCGCCTCTACAAATGGGATGAGGCGCAGCAACATGAGCATCTTCACGCGCCGGCTGAACCGCACCGGATTGAAGCCGATTGACTGAACGAGCAGGTCAAGCCATTCGTCCCGCTCGAATAGCGGACGCTTCTCGACATAGTCATCGAGGTCGAGGCGGGTGAACTGCAGCGGCGTGAACTCGCGGACATAGAACGGGTACTTGCGGGACTTGATCTCGTAGGTCGCATCGTACTCGATGACCATTGTGCCCCAGGCGCCGCTCGTCATCAGAACGTCCCTGTACTGCTCCAGGACTTTTGGCCCGACGCGTACTGTATTGTCACCGAGAGCGGGGACTTCAGCCCAATAATGGTCCCGGGACTGGTCGAGGCGGACCGTGAGCTGCCCAAGCAGCGTGTACTCCCCGTTCTCCTTGATCCGGCTCTTGATGAGCTCCTTCTTCGCACTATCGGTGTAATGCTCAGAGAGGATCTTGTCGATCTTCCGCTGGCCGGCTACCGGATCAGCCGCGTCAACGTACCGACTGACCAAGTATTCCATGACGTACCGGGGGAACTCCTTGTACGCCTCGTTCCAGCGCGTCAGGGGTTTCAGGATCACCCGGTCGCCAAGATGCGCCATGATCCTATGGTTGAACGCATCGGCGGGCAGCGGCGCAGTAGCGCGCCCTGGAGCCGAACGACTGTTGCTGCCTTTCGCCGCGTTCTGTTCATTCACATCGGTCATGGAATCCCCTTCTAAGCCTAGATGTCGTCGAAGCCCTTAAGTGCGTCAGTGGTCAGTCTCGTCTTCTTCGGCTTCACTCTGACTCCGATGGTGACGACGCCATCTAGAGCATTCCGCCAATTGCCCTCAGTGTCCGTGTGCCGCAGTCGCAAGGTAACCGCGGTCAACGTGCCCATCGGATCGGGTTCATGGGCGGCCGTTTCACTGTACTTCCCCGTCACCACGACCTTGGTACCGTGCTTCGATCCCGGCAGGAGCTTCCCGCCGTAGGAAAGCAGCTCTTCGCCGAGGTTGCTTTCCACCTGAAGATCGATCGCGATGGGCACGTTGCCGGAGTTCTCAACCGCAAACGAGAATTCGACATTTTCATCTTCGTCGACGATCAGCGGCGCCGCCGGAATGTCCACGAATTCCGCGCGGGCCTCCTTCTCGGTGATCCGTCTGAGCACCACCGCTGGGATGACCACTTCGCTCAGGGAGAGGCCGCCGTGTTCGTACCGTGGGGTGTTTTTCGAACCTTCGCGTCGAAACCAGGTGCGCCCAACGGCCACAAAGTAGGAGTCAGGCGCTCCTGGCACTTCCACAGCGTCGCCTGCACTTGTCGGTCGCAATCCTCTGACGTAGCGGAACCGCACGTCCTCCTGAAGCACGCGTCCGGCCTTCTTCACTTCGTCTTCAGTGACAACGACGGAATCACCGGCAAGGAGTTCCGCGAATCCATGGTCTGACGTCGCTAGGATCGTGTCTTCGGGGCGAACGCGACGCAGGAGGTCGTCTAGAATTCCTCTAACGCCTTGCGTCTTGTCGCCGATGATCTCTGTTCGGATCTTGTTGTTGAAGAGCGAGAGATCACCACGGAAGTCGTGGCAATCATCGGAGATTGGGTAGATAAGCAGATTAATCTCTTTCGCATCCGAAGCGGCGAACCCCATGCCCATGCGTGCCTTCGCCGTATCGGCCTCAGTGACGAAGCGAAGCTTGCTGCGTTCCTGCTGGGTCAGTCCGAGGTTCCGAGCCAGTAGGATCTCCTCGTCCTTCGTGGAGTTCCCCCGATACCCCCGCCATTCAGTGGGCAGGCAGCCGGCAAAGAGGCTGGTTCGCGCTACTTGCGTGAAGCTCGGAAGGACTGTGAAGCAGAGATGCCTCTCGATGGTGAAGTGCTCCGCGAGAATTGGCTGAACGATCTGCTCCCAGGTATCGAAGCGCATACCGTCAAAGAGGAGAATCCATACTCGCCCTTGGCCGGAACCTCTCTTGGCCGCCTCCACAGCGGCCCCGATCCGGTCCCTAATGAGATTGACTGCGCTGCGTTGGCCACGGGCGAAGCCGTCCACGCTCTCCCGCACGAAGCCCGCGAGTTGTTGGTCCAGCTTCTCGAGCCGGGCGCGGACTCGCCCCTTCAACGAGTCTATAGACGGGTTGAGGTCATCTTCGCCGCCGAACAGGAACTGATGTCCGGCGGTCGCGATATCAGAGTCGCCGCACGCTTCGAGGTGGTGTAGAGCCTGGGAGGTGTCAATCTCCAGCCGGTGATGCATCGTCTGCACATACCACTCTAGTAAATGGTCACCATGTTGGAAGTCCGGGAGAGGAACAGCAAGTCTCTCTTCAATCTGACGAACGAGGAGAAGGAACTCAATCGCGGACCTACACTCAAGCGCCCGCGGTGTTAGGGATTCGGGACGCGCAGACCCTAAGGGGTGATCCGCCAGCTGTCGCACCCAGGCCATATCCGGTGAGCTGGCCCGCTTAATGAACTCGAGGATCACGAGTCGGAAATGCTGCTTCAATACTACCGGGGCAACGTCTGGCCGCTTAACGGCAATGGCCAGACGTTCGAGGGTGCGTTCCATGGCCGGAATGATATCCATAACCCGTTGTATGCGCTTCGGCGTCAAGAAGCTTTCGGCCAACGCGTCGATGCGCGACCACGCGCTCGCTTCCGTTCTGATCCTGTTCGCGACTTGGAGAAGCAGTGGTTCCATGTCGGATATCGGAATCTCCGGTGAGAAGATTTGAAGTCCGGAGAGCTGATTGGCAGGGTTTTGTAGATTCAGTTCGGCCGCGTACCGCCGCAGGACCAGGAGGGCTGCGAGTTCTTCCGGTGCTGCGCTAAACCAGCGCACGTTCCCACGTACCTGTGGGCGCGCTGCCTCCAGGATCATGTCGAGGACGATCTCATGATCACCTGCCAAATCTGGATTCCCGAGCAGCAGGCGCAGCGCATGCGCGACGAATTCGATAGGCTCAATCTCGTCTGGCCATAGGTTTCGGAGCGTGATATCGGGGTGCGAAGCGAGGATCAACATCGCGGCCACCTGGCCTCGGCCCCAATCATCCGGCCTCCCCCACTTCTCAATGATCTTGCTTGCGGCCTCGGGTACCGTTTCAAGACACGCCAACACGGCGTCCTTGTAGCGCCGCAGCTCCAGCGGTGGAAAATTGATCTTAGGGCAGAGGCGCCGGCAAAACGCCGGGAGCGACAGGTCGAGGGGTTCCCCTCCCTCATTCTTCGAGAGGATGTCTGCCACAAGGGACACGTCGATCTTCCCGTCCGTCCCTTGCCCTCGCATCAACACGATCACGGTAGGTCCCGCGGACGAGGCCTTTCTGAACCGTAGGCGGAAGGCAAGATCGTCTCCGCGGAAAACAGCAATCTGCCACCGTCGTCCGTTCATGTCGTCGACAGCGTTTCGACCGAAAAGGCCCGAATCGCAGACGAGGCGGTCCGCATCGATAGCCACAATGACGCGCGCGTCCTTCGGGCGCGACGTCAGCCAATCTATGAATAGATTGACGGGGTTGGCCGTCATTTGAGATCCACTCCGTCGAAAAGGCCAGGGCCCTGATCGCGGGCGGCCTCGGACTTCGCCCTTTCGGCCTTCTCCTTTAGGACTGTGGTCACGCGCTGCGAAGCCACACGTGCCTGCCTCTCAGCGCGGGAGTACGCTTCGGGCATCACCTTCTCCCGAAGGATGGTCTGAAAAAGACGGCTGATCAGCCGGTAGCCCCGCTGCGGGTCGAATCCCCTCAACGCCGGCAGGGCATTCGTCTCATTCTCCTCGACAGCTTTGCAGGCGTTGAACAGGACCTCCACCCAGTCGCATCGCTCGGTGTCTGTTGTTATCCGGCGTAGAGCTCCTCCAACGAACCTCTCAGCATCATGCAGCACGCGAATTGACCGGTCATCATTCATGCGCTCACGCTCTTCTTCTGTAGGCTCCCGCCAGTGATTCGTGTCCGCGTCGCGCCAGAAGTTCTCCGAGAGCATGTCCTCTAGAATGAGCACATGCGAGTATTCCGTAGGAAGTAGGCCGGTGGCTCGCATCCAGAGCGGCTTGATCTCCCCGATGAGCATCGGTCTCGATTGAAGTCTCTGACGTAACCACGCGATGGCCGTAAGTTCGTCGGCGATGGCAACTTCCTCTGCGAAAAGCACGTCGCTGCCGTTGCCGCCTGCTGCCTCCCCTCGCAGATACCAGTGCTGACCTACCTTACGAAAATAGCGGCCGCAGACGCGCTCGATGAACTGTAAGTTGAGACGACTCACACTCACCCCTCGCGGGATGAGCGTGTTCATCAACATGCTGTTGATTGTTGCAGTCGTGCGGTATTCATCGCCGTATTTTATCGGATCGCCCTTGATGCGATCAGGCAAGGTCAATAGATGACTGCGCACTGCGTCGGCCACCTGCTGTTCTAAGTCGTAGTCCTCATCCTGCACCTCGGCCCGCGAGTCAGAGGGCTTTCGGAGGTTGAATACAACATCTTTATCGACGACCTCTTCCTCGCCCTTCGCGCCCTTGACTTGTTTGAAGGATTTCTGAGCTTTATCGAGTAAGAGCATATTTACGATTTCGAATCCGGCTTCGGCAACTGCACGCTTAATCGCCTCAAATACACGTCCGTCAGAATTGTTAAACTCAATTGTTGCCCAACGCCCTGGCTTTAGAACCCTGAACATTTCTCGAAACGATGCAGTCATCATTGCTGAGTAGTTCTGAAGTGTCTTAAACGGGCCATTCACCCTGCGGTCGTTGATGACCATCTCCTTAGACTCGTCCGTAAGCTGGCCGATCCAGGTCTCCCAAAGCAATGAGCAATCTGCATAGAAAATGTTGGAGCCGAACGGTGGGTCGGCAAAGATGTAGTCAACCGATTTGTCAGGCATCGGTAGGGCATCTGCGGACCCCAGACGAACCAGCACCTCTGCGGCCTTGGCGAGTGCGCTAAACGTCGGGAGACTTTTAAGCAGACCTTCGGCCTTGCGCTTAAATACCTCAAGGACGTTCTTCTCAGATGTAAGTGAAGCAATGTAGAGAGTTGAACTGAGCCCACCCCCACCGCCACCGTAGCTCTGCTTGAGGGAGACGTACGGAATGATGCTGGTAAATGTGAAACGCAAGAAATCAAGCATTCGCCGATTGGGTGCAGATTCGATTTCTGTCCAAAGTCTGGCCATCGCCCACAGGTTTCGCTTTGTGTAGAAATCACTAATGTTTTGGATTCCTCGTTTCAACAAACCGTGCCGAAGCATCTCACGACCTTTGTCCACTTCATGTCGCGGATACCAGTAGGGTATTTCGCATCCAGTAATCTGGGCGATGAAATCGGATTCTTTTCGCGTCACTCTTCGAGACGTTCGGAAAGTGGCTTCCGTTACAGACCGAGTCTTGCGCGACCGCAGCCCGATGAATTTGTAATCAGTCATGACAGGAACGATCTTCACTAATGTAAGTTTCTTTTTTTCCCACGTTTGCTCGCAATTTGGGCACGCGAACGTCTCTGCGACTTCTTCTGTAGTCTTGTTGACGGCCGCGTCCCATAGGACGATTTCTTTGCCGCAACCGCGAAGGACTGACTTCTTCACAACCATCGACTTGCCCGCGTTCTTGCCGCGGGTACTCATTTTTCCGGTTGGTTCCTCGATGGTTACGAAGCCTTCGCAACGGTATACATCCGACCATATCGTATATTGGATCGTTGCCGGAATGCAGATCCATTGCTCGACTTTCGACACGTCGAGGTCACCATATCGTCCGCGAAGCGGGAGTTCAGTCACCGAGTAGGCGAGTCTTTTTTCAACTTCGGCCTTAGTGAGGAGTTCCCAAGAGCGTACCTCGCTGGAGAACATCGTAGATATTTTAGCGTCGGCTGTTGGATTCTTGAGTCGGCCGACCACATCGTGACTTGACGGATCGTACAGGCCAAGAGCGGGTTCGTAGTGCTCGGTGCCGTATAGCCAGTCGAATTCGGTTCTTACCGTCGCCATTATCCGTTCGAACTCGCGCTTTAGTACTTCGATATCGACCGGCGTGTTGTAGTTGTAGGCGATGTGGCAAGCCGCAGGCGAGAGGTCATTGAGGATGCATGCGCGTGGGCCGACTCGCGCTTTGAGGTTAGGAAATTGCCCCAAGATATCTAATGGTGGGTTAGTGCACAACTGAGCTGCAACTCCGGTCATGCCTGAACCACAGAACGGGTCAAGGACCAAATCACCCGGCACCGTATAATGCAAGATATATGGGATTATGCTTCGAGGTGGAACTTTGGTGTGATAGGAGTGGGCACTGTAGATTGGATCGTTCTTGCCTTCCTTGATATCTGCAGCGAATGCAGGCAAATCGTAGGAGTCTGTTGCTGCATCGTATGCATTTGCACGCTTCGCGATAAATTCGCGGAGAGCCTCCTCGTCGATCATGTTTCGCCTCTAAGATCGCGTCCTTTCCCGGACGGCTTGCCCAATTCTGTTTCCGGGGTATCAAATGTTAGGAAAATGCGAACACGCTTGCTCGGATCGTGCTTGTCTTTGGCGTCTTTGATGGCTTGCCTTAGGAGCGCCGCGAAAGTCGCAATTGATTCCTCGGTCCTGGAAGCGTCGATCGCGCCAATCTCTCTTAGGATTGGACGGAGTTGGATCTGCTCATCCACGAGGTTCTCGTCATAGAGCAGTTTACGAAGGAAGGCCACGAGCTCATCGTCGAGCACGCAGGAGAGTTGATCGGCATCGGCAGTCCGAATGATGTCCAGAAGATCACGGAGACCCTGCTTTCTGTTCTCGTCCGCCGCATTCTTGAGTAGCTTGGCTATCCCGGTGTCCTTGAACCGCTGAAATCGATCCGCGAGGCCTTGCGAAATGGCGGCGCTCAGCCGCGAGATAGCGTCAGCCGGAGGCTTCTTGCCAGGCCGCCACTGACACCTTGGGCAAAGAGCATGCTTCCCTCCGACGTCAGGATCAGGGGCGTCGGGACAGACCCGGAGGTCGCCTTTCAGCGCTTCGAGCTGAGCCTCGATCGAAGGCGTGGAGACAGTGGGTGGGCCCAACTCTGCGATGGCGTTCATCTGGGCGAGCGCCCGCACCCTGGGATACTCCTTTTCTAGAACACCGCTCAATTCGGCAATCGATTCGTAGAATGTACGGTGCCTCTTGCGATAGGCCTGCGCGTAGCCGTCCTTCCAGCTGGCGAACGCCTCCTCATACTCGGAAATCACGGAAGGGTCCTTCAGGAGTGATTCCAGCTTCAGCGATTCGTGCAAGGCGACGCGGTCACTCTCGATAACTTCGTCGACATCAGAAGCAGCGTTCAGGTAGCCAATGATTTGAGAAAGAGCGAACGCACGATCACGCACCTGTCGGGTACGTTCGTACTCGGCAAATGCAGCAGCAAAGGCATCCTTGTCCTGGTAGCTCTCGCGAACCGCCGCATCGAATTCCTGGTAACTTGCTGTGGAAGCGAGCGCGACGAAACGAGCAAAAAGTTCCCGAAGAGAAGCAGGAACGGTTGTACCAAGCACTGCCGCTAAGTCGGTCAGACTCCTCTCGACCTCCGGAATCCCTACCCGTAGCTTCCCCAGGATAAACAGCAGAGACTCATTGCGGGCAATATCGTCGTCCGTTGTAGTGGCCGGCTTAAGATACTCATCTAGAACGCGCGCGTATGGCAGAACCTCGTTCCATCCCTTGTGGACCGACTCGACCAGTCGAGAACCGAGTAGGGCCCGATCGAGCTTCGCATTCCACTCGCAAAGCGACAGTGCGTTGGCGCTAAGCCTGTCGCCCGGGAGTGCCTTCCCGTTGACCATGGTAAAGCCGCCGCCCGGCTTGAGTAGGAGCTCGAACCCACTGGATTTTACTAGCGCGAACACGTACAGGCCCACCATGGAATCTGTAAGTCCGAAAGGAAGGCGACACAGGTCTGCCTTTATGTCCGCGAGCGGAAGATCGGATCGCCCGGCAATGAGTTGGCGGACCTTCGCTAGCGCTTGGGACGGGCCTGGGCTAAACTCTGAAGGATTGGACTTCACTGCCAGCTCCAGCCCTACGGCGAAGTTCTGGACGGCATCCTTCTCCGCCTTGGCCGGTTCTTTGTGGAAAAGACCCCCGAAAACCTTCTTCGCGTCCGCGTCGGTGAACTCTTTCTTCAGGTCCTTGGGACTGAAGAGCGGCGTGTCGTATGCCTTCTCCAACAGGCGGCCTGCCAGCTCCTCTTCGCGTCCCTTCGCGGACTTGAAAATTTCGGATGAAGGAATTCCGTACCCCTTCTGCGTTAGCACCTTCCCGCGTCGAAACTCATCGTTCTGGCACTTGAGCAGTGCTTTGACCGCATCACGGCGCTTTCCGTCAGCGTACTCTCGCAGTGCACCCTGGTTCGGCGCGGAGCAGTTTCGCTTCATCTGTTCGGCAGCGATCAGGTCGGCGAGGGCCTCATGTGTTTCCTCGGACAGAATCTCGTGCCGACAGACCGCGATGCGGGCGTCCTTCAAGTCGCCTGCAATCCTTGCGTCGTCAGTATTCGCAGGCGCCGACGTGAGATAGATGATGCGGAAGTGCTGGTCGGGATTATCGATCTCTTTGCCGAACTCCTCGCGCCACTGGTCTGAGACGACAACTTCGCCACCATAGGCAACCTTGTTCACCCGCCTTGTGGAGGAACCTGTCCGGTATGGGAACGCATACGAAGCGGTCCGTCCCTCTTGCCGGTCGCGCGCAGAACGCTGGTCTGGCGGTTGGAAATCGCTGAGGATGCCGCCGTTCACGCCGAGTTCCTGCTGAGCGTCGGGCGTAATATCAGGGAGCTGCCAAAACAGCGATTCGCTCCACTTTGCATTCTGGCCTTTGACGTCTTCCTTCGATTTTTTCTTCATCGGAGCGTAGTACTTGACGGGCGATTCCTGTGTGGCGGTACTTTCGTAGGAATAGACCGTGACCGCTTTCCCGTCCCGGGTCTTCTTTTCTGCACGAACCGGGAACCCGCCCTGGAGGAGCTTCTCGACTAGGTGCTCGGCCTGCGCAGTTGACCCCACGGCTTCATCAGAAAGCCATGCCGCCTCCGCTACTTCTTGTGCCGTGAGGCCGTCCCGTAGGTTCTCGGGCAAGCTGATACTCCACAAATACAGGGTTTCGAGGATGCGCTGGGCCTGGAGGCGTTCATCGCTGGACAGGTCCAGCTCGGCAAGCTGCTCTATTGCGCCGCACAATTTGAGATAGCCATCCCGGTAATGCTCGTGGTTGAGCCCCTTCTGTAGCTCGGGGCTTTGAATGATGTCGGAAAGCGTGATAAGCCGCGTCCCCCTGAGAAGTTCCAAATTCGACAACGTCTGCCAGGCCATCCGAATAGCGGATCGGGCCGTTGGAAGGTTATGCTTCTCGGCGTTCTGCGTGATCCGCCGCATAGCGTCGAAGCAACGGGGCTGGAAGGGGAAGATCGCCGTAAAGTAATCGAGCGAGATATTGGCCTGTCGGATGAAGCGGTACTCCTTCCGGCAGTAGTCGTAGTAGTCCTTGATGTCGGTCGCTGCCCCCTTGTTCAGGTCCCTGCAGCGGAACACCACGATCTCGCCGAAGTCCGCCTTGTTCTTGTCTGCGAGGAGGTAGAGGGGGATGAAGCGATCACCTTCGCTTCCGCCCGAGAGCTTCTGGGGAATGTCGCCTTGGCTGGCGATAACAGTGACGATGTTCAGGTGCTGGGAGGGCAGCACGAACGCCAACGTTTCCAGTATCTCCTCGTCCTCCGCATAGGCGGCAGTGCCGGCGACGTGGCGATCCTGCCATGAGCGGAATTCGTCCACGACGAAGATCATGCCATCGTAGCCGCCGCGGTTTGTGATCTGTTCGTAGATGTGGGCGAATCGTTCCTTGAACTTCCCCCGAAGCCGTCCTTCTGGAAGCCGCGATCGAACAAGCTCTTGTCCGAATTTCTTGACGCCGTACTTCGAGCGGAACTCATCGGGTGAGCACTTTTGCTCCCTACTGAAGAAGTTCACCACGCCGGCCTTCTCGTCGTCGGTTGCCTCTTCCGCGTACCAATGTGCCGCCAGCTCGGCAGAGGTGACCTTGACCTGGCCCTCCAATTCCGGGGCAAATGTGTGGATGCTCTCTTGGATCTGCTCTTCAAATATCCTCATGAGGCTGTCGTTTCCGCCCGCTTCGCCCATCCCGCGGAGAGAGAAAGCGACTGGGAACATTTTTACCTTGGACAGCGCACCATTGTACTCGGACTTGAGCTCTGGGTCTCTGACAACATCCCAGACCTTCTTCTCTCGCCACAGCAGGAGATCAAGCATAGTGGCGAGAAAGTGTGTCTTGCCTGCGCCATATTCGGCTTGGACCCAGAATCCCTGGCCCTTGCGGTGCACCAAACACTCGAAGATCCGCTTGAAGTGGGAACGCAAGGAAAGGGTGAACAGATAGTCGCCGACCGTCTCGCGAGCCTTGTCCCGTGTGATTGCCTGCACGAGGCTGGGAGTGGTCTGAGGCTCGGGCCTAACGGCTATAATCTTCGAGATCTCGCAGAAGGCCATAGGCTATTCCTTCTCCCCAAAGACGTGCTTCACCACATCGTGCCCTTCAAAGTACTTGAGGAGTCGGTCCGCGTCGCAGACGACCTCATCTGGCCATACATGCCCGGCATTCGGCCTATCAAGAAAGAGCACGACCATCGAGAAGTCAGTGCAGAACCATTCGTAGAACTCTTTCACGCCCGCATCATACCGCGCGAGTAGGCCGATGGATTTCACGATAAGTACGGTTCGCTTGGCGGCACCCACCTGAAGCGAACGCAGCCTCTCACGAAGGCCACGGATGAGCTGGGCGCGCGTCTCGTCGTTGTCCATCGGGAGACGCTCGGCGTCGAACAGATCCAAAAGGTCCATCGTCACGTGGGCGATCGAGCCGATGGCGCTAGCCAGCTCCTTCTCGGACCCCTTCCAGAGCACGACGTCCTTGTCCCAGGTCCTCTGCCGAACGAGGGCGGAAAGATCCGCGGCAGTCTTCATAGGCGAATCCCCCGCGTGAGTATCTCATTCAGAGTCAGGCAGGTCGTGATCTGCTCAAGTTGATCTGCGACGACGTACTTCCCGAGGAGGCCCGCCGCGTCCGCACTGCGCATGACCTTGCGAACCGAGTCCTCAGACTTGAACCCGAGGTACTTCCAGAACGGGTTGGCGAAGAGGTTGCGAATCTCGACGGTCCGTTGGCCGCTGGCGGCGAAGATGTGATGAAGAAGGATGATAAAGGCCGTCTTGCTCGGAACGACGGGGTTGAGTCTGTCGGGCTTGCCACGTGAGCGGGCGAGAAAACCGAGCTTCATGAGGTTAGTCTTGGCACGCTCCTTGGTCTTCGGCGGCACCTCTCCGCCGATAAGCTGCCGAAGGAAGCGATCAAGGTAATCCCCTGGGACGAGCATGCCCTCTTCCAGGGGAAACAGCGCCTCGGAGACGCAAGCGCCCATGATGGGCTCCGACGTGAGGTAAAGATAACGAAGGATATCCCTCTCGATGCTCTCGTCCTTGTATGCAGCCCAGACACTTTGGGCAAGGCCAGCGAGCCCGTCAGAAAAGAACCACAGCAGGACGGACTGGGCATACCGGGTCCGAGTCTCCAAGCTATTCTGCCGGAAGTGGGCCACGAGCTGACACTGGAGATCCTCAAGGGAATCGAGCTCGTCGGATATCTTCACGGCAATAAGTCCTTCTGCGGGCAGGAAGTCCTGGATCGTCCGTCGATCCAGCTTCGTATCTTGCTCCTCCGGCCTCCGCGACTGCTCGGTTGTGGCAACCGACGATTGAGGCGTCGGATCGTTCGGCACCACGTCGGGGCCTCGGCTGGCAAGATCATAAGGCCAGAGATGACCTTGGCCCGCCGCCCGGCGATTGGCATTCGGCTCTTCGCGGGACTTGTTCTTGCTCATGTAAAAACCACGAACGCATGCAGATTGAGGGATGGGATTGTGATCTTCTTAGGGGCTGTGAGAATCGAAGTGTCCAGGCTGTGAGATGTCACACCGCCGAAGAATGTATCAGTTCCCAAGATGGTGGATAGGATGAGGATCATGCTCAGGGATACTGTTGATCTCATTTTTCGTTCCGTTGGACCCACCTCTGTTTCACCTCCTTCAACAATACATTCGAACGATTCTAATCACAAGCGGCTATGTACCCCAATCGTGATACGGCCCGAACGAATTGTCGCTGCGCGCTCAAGAACCCATTGGTACTATACCGCGGTTATCTTATGGTTGTGCCCGGACGACTAGCTCTTCACTCGAGAATGGGTCCTGGTAGTCCGATTGCCAGCTGCAGTGTCAGATAAGTGGCAAAAACTGACACGGGAATCTATAGAAGGAGGCGTAGGAGCGGCTGAATAGGCGCGGAGAATTGAAGATGAAGCGTGATCGCCACTGCCTCGACGGCTTCTGCTCCGGTTGACGATAACGCGGAGAAAAGTCAACGTATCGCAAGGATCCGGATAGAGACACATAGCGCAAAGGTCGGCCCTTCAAAAAGCACAGATTGCCCTCTTCTGGGTCTTTTCTTGTTCAAGGTGTATACTGTGCGAATCGAGGTTGCAATGAAAAAGGTATTCATTATGCTGGGTGCTTTGCTTCCACTGCTATTTCTTGTGCACTTTAGCCCGCCGCGCTCAATCATAGAGACCACCGAGCGCATTGTGGGAGCGCTCGTAACATGACAGTCACGATTAGTAGGCCCAGTACCCAGTGCAAAAGATACAAGGCTCTCGCCTTTGGCCTATGTCTGTTTGCCTTGCTCTCATGCAGTGCGGCTCAATCCGAGCCCACGACCGACAGAATCAAGATTGCATCCTTCAATTTGGAGGTGTTCGGACCTACCAAAGCGGGGAACGCGGCGGTTCTTGGCATAATGGGCGAAATCATCCGACAATTCGACATCGTGGCTGTTCAGGAGATTCGCGACGCAAGCGGGACGGCAGTAATTGCTCTGAAAAGTGCCATCAACTCCACGGGCAATCACTATGACTATGAAATCGGACCGCGCCTTGGAAGGACCACCAGCAAGGAGCAGTATGCGTTTTTCTACAACACCGCCACCATAGAGGCGCTCGCCGGGGCGTACACTTACGATGAGGGAGGCACAGACACCTTTGAGCGCGAGCCCTATGTGGCGCGGTTCAGGGTGAAGAGCGGCAACTTCGATTTCGCTCTCATAGACATTCACACCAAACCCGAAGATGCAACGGCAGAAATCACCTACCTGCCAAATGTGATTTCGCAAACGACAGCAATAACTGGCGAGCCGGACGTCATTTGCCTGGGTGACTTCAATGCCGACGGATCCTACTTTGATGAAGGTTCGTATCTGTCTATTTTCCCTGCGAGCATATATGACTGGCTGATACCGAACACGGCGGATACAACGGTCGCCAGCTCCTCGAATACTTATGATAGAATGGTGACGCTTCACTCCACAGATGAGGACCTTACTGGAAGCTCGGGGGTTTTCCGTTACGACCAAGTGATAGACATGGGCTCCACTCTGCCTGGTGACATAAGCGATCATTACCCGATATGGGCCGAGTTTTGGACTAACAAAGACAGTGATTAGCGTGCATCTACATGAGGATCGGAAGCCGTGCATCGGCGCATCCTCAAATGGTACCATTCCAAAGCCCAGTCAAAGGAAAAGGAATGACAACGGCACAGGTTACTCCGAAGCATCCAATAGATGACCCAGGAAAAGGAACTACCTCGCCACGCCCGTTCAATCCAGCGATTGAGCGCTTAATTGAGGCAGCGGACAGACCGCTACTGTTGCTCGCTCTAGTCGCGGTCGCCATTTATCTGTTAGAGCTGCGAGGCTTGTTGCAGCAGGCGGGTCCAATCCGGCTAGTCTCAATGGTAATTGACTCGATTTTCGTTGCAGACTTCCTTTTGAAGTTGGGATTCATGCACGGAAGGTATCTTCGCTCCGCTTGGCTTGTTACCGACTTGCTGAGCTGTCTGCCAGGCGTTTTGTTGCTGGCAAACCTTCCTTGGCTGCAGGCAATCCAGTTCACCCGGCTATTCCGCGTGCTGCGTGTTCTGCGCGGTCTGCGAGTGTTGCGTTCGTTGCAGTTCATTCCGTCCTTTGCGCACCTTGCAAGCGAACGGGACGAGGAGGGACAACGGTTCCGCATAGGAATGAACGTAGGCGTCGCTCTCTATGCTGCGGCATTTGTTGGCGTTCTCGAATGGCTTCATGCAGAATTTGAAGCGGAACCTTTACTGTCGGGGAGTGCGGAGTTCTTTCTTGTGCTGGGCGCATTACTAGCGACGGTCCTGTTCATATTTCTAGTACACAATCAAGTACGCGAGACCTCTTGGAATCAGCTTAGAACGCTACTCAATATTGCCTTGCCTCGGCAGGTGGCCGAGCATTTCCTTCATCACCCCGAGGCCTATGATCAACGACATCGTGCGCCTGCAACGGCATTGTTCATGGATTTTGTAGGTTTTTCGGCGACAGCGGAGAAGCTGCGGAGCGATGTACAACTACTGGCGCAGCACTTGCAGCAGGTGATGAACGTGGTAGTAGAACGCTTAGTCGCGCATGACCTTATCATCGACAAGTTCATTGGGGATGCGGTGATGGCATTTCGAGGAGGACCATTGGTCTCGGGCAGTGCGACTGATCATGCTCAACGCGTAGTGCGAGCAGCACTAGAGGCTGCAAGCGCGCTTTATGATCTGAACGACCCGTATTTCTCACGCATAAAAATCGGTGGCGCATCTGATGAATGTCTCATTGGAGCTTTTGGCACAAGCGACCGGCTGTCATACACAGCGCTGGGGGATGGTGTGAACTTAGCCGCGCGTCTTGAACCTGCGAGCGCTCAATGTGGAACGCATGCGATGTTCTGCGATGTGACAAGACAGCTTTGCGGCGAGATGCCTGGGATTGCATGGCGACGCTGGGGTACAATTCGTGTGAAAGGGAAGGCTGAACCGCAGGTTGTCTGGGAGGCGCTGGATGTCAAACGATCAGGGGACACTCGATTCGTCTCGAAGTATGAACATGCCCGCGAAGTCTTTGAACACGATGGCCCAGCGGCCTCACGTTTGTTATTCGAACAGGCAAATGCTGCACGTGCCGGCGGAGATCCGCCAAGTCAGTTGCATATAACATGGTGCGACGAACTTGCCAAGGGCTTCGAAGACAGAATTGACACAGCATTCGTGGTAACGAAGTAATAGGGGCGCGCGGGAGCGGTTGGCAAGTGTCCGCTCGCGTCAAGAATCGCGGGTTATCTTTGGGCGGCGAGGGGATCGTACCCCCGACCTTCTGGGTGCATAGCGGATCGCGATCTTCCCGAACCTATCCCATGCAGTCCCGAGCGTGCTTCTCTTCGATATAATGCACGGCGATCATGCCCGCGTTTATCCCAACCAAAGGAAGAATAGATTTGAAATAGATTTGAAATGGTGAAATTCTGAAGGCTGGGGAAACGGCTTTACACTGCGTCTTCGGGAAGATAGTATTTGAAGTGGAGGGGAACTGATGAAAAAGCCCTATGCAGCCTGGGCTTTATTGGTAACAGCCGGGCTGACTTGTGCGATGCCATTGTTCGCACGATATGACGATACGATTTTCGAGCCGCATACGTTCGAAGTACTCCGCGCGACATTCATTCCAGCACCTACCGTAGCCGTCGCTTCGGCGACAACCATAATACAGGGGATTGGACTCGGCGAATGAAGGATGAAGCCTGCGGCCGGTGTGGCCGGCCGTAGGCTAATGCAGACGTCTGCAAAAAAGCTCCCCACCGGGGCCGTCATCTCCATGCTATAATCCGAACAAAAGAACAGGGGGAAAAGTGCAATGGTAAAAGTAGAGTTCACACTGATTCCTCGCCTGATCATGCTGACTGTCGTTTGGTTCATCGTTGGCTTCACTCTCTCCGCCTTTCGTGTACTGCCGGGTTTCATAGTATGGCTGGTGGGGGTGATCCTTTGCGTAATATGGGCAACGATAGCGATTGTCAGCAAACTGACAGACAAAACCTCTTCGCGGGATATTTAGCTATGACAGCCGAAAGGACCCGCGGATCGATCGTCTACACTATTCGCTTTATGGGATTGTGAGCATGCTCCTCATTCTGATTCTCACTTTGCCCGTCTGGTACATGATCCATGCAGCCTCTAAGGAAGTAAGAGCCCATGAAGGAGGTTTGGCCCGAGCGCCAGCTCGGATATTGATCTCTGTGGTATGGGTTATCATCTGGCTGTTGCTATTGACGGCGGTAGGATCCGCAATCGGACCGCGCCCGCTATTCGGGCTACTCATGTTCGAGATCCTATCACTCGGCTTCTTTGCAGTATTCAGGTTCACGAGGGGCCTGAGGTCCAGGCGCTCCGGATCCGGTTCAGCAGGCCATCTGGCCTCCGAGTCGCAGCCTGCTGTCCAGCACGTCCCTAGCGTCGCTGAGGCTGCCGATGAATTCCATAAAGCCCGGCGGGCCGAACGGGAAGTAGTAGGTCAGGAAGCAATTCTGAACTACCTGAAAGGCGAGATGCTGAGACATAAAGTGGAGAGCGTGAGGGCAATTGCGTTCAATTGGAACTATGATTCGAGAGCCGCCCAGTGGATCCTGCATGTCTGTGTAGGTACGCGACATCTCGATCTGCGGTTCGAGCAGGCCGACATCGAAGTATGGTCCTCACAGCCTGAGCTCGTTGGCAAGTATGATCGGGCTGTCCTTGATCTGATCGAGACGCTGGAGAGAGATTTCTGACCAAAAGGGTCGGGAGCCTCCTTCCTCTGATGTTTGCTCACTTATCTTAGGCCCGCCTCATGCTGACGCTTCAGGAGGGGGCTCTTCCGACTGTCGCAGATAGTCCCAGTTTGATGGCCTCAGCGGTATCTTGAGCTGATCCTGAAGAAGCGAAAGTATTCTGGTCGTTACCTGTTCGGATTCACGAACGAGCGCATCGAAGGCCCTAGCCTTTGCGAGCGTGGTCTTCAAGTACTGTACGTCCGCGGCGTAGTACATCCCTGAATAACGTACGCCCCACCTATTCAAGAATGAGGCTTCATAAGCGATCTTGCAGAACTCTCGGAGGTTTTGAACGAACTCACGGTCCTTCCCTTCGGGAAACTCACCGTATCGTTTCCGCGACTTGGCTGCTTCCACAGCAAGGTGGGCGAGCATCTTGTGGCGTGCAGAGACTATGTACTCGCTAAACTTGTTCATCCTTAATCGTAGATCGTCCAACCTTTGAGCTATTCCTCCAGGCCAATCAATCGAATCAACCATAAAGTTGACGGAGAGGTTTTCTTTATCCACGCCTGAGTCCTTGGGGTCTGTTACTTTAGCGAACTCCATCAGGATGCACTGAATTATAGCCCTAGCGTTCAGGTGATACCAATGCTCATTCTCTTTGTCGATCAATTGAAGAGTGTCATCGAAATAATAAATCTCGGCATACATCGAGAAAATCGCCACGATCCAATCGGCATGGACACAGAATGCCGAAACTAGCTCCTGACCGTCCTTGGAATCATGCTTCAATTTCAAATCGTTCATGGATTGTTCCCCTCCTTCGCTTTGGGGAGATTGTTTAGCCATTGCCGCAAAGCCTACAATACGCTTGCCTACTTCGTCAGCGCAACAAAAATGCTCCCGCTGCAGGGGCCTCCGTGTAATGAATTGCCGATTATCTTATTCAAATGCAGGACTCAGATACAGAGTGGCGTTTTGCATGGGGATCGCTATAGTCTTCACTCTTGGCGCAGCTGCCCAATGGATCTTGGTGTTCTGGAATAAGGATGTTGGATTTGACCCAAGTTTTCGCCCTTGGAGGACGTAGTCCTGACGGCCTGTGAGTCCTTCGTGGCTATACCCCGACTTCTATGGCGTGCGATCTGTCATTCGCGAAGCGAACTGGGCTCTCGATGGCATCCTCCAACGACCTGTCGATATTCCTTCCTTGGCCTTCAATGAAGTGAAGTATTCTCTCCGCATCATTGGAAGCCTTGAAGATCTCAGTCTTATCTTGATCCAGAACCTTGATCCACGAAGCGATATAGCTGGCGTGGTTCGTGGGATCGTGCGATATGCCTATATCCGATGAGAGCATGTAGGAGGCGATCTCGGCGCGTAGTTCCTCGCGGGCGTAGGCCGGGGTGCCGTAGAGGTTCTCGATGTTTCTGTCAAGCCTCGTTGAGTGCCCGGTCCAGTGTCCCATCTCATGGAGGATGGTGGAGTAGTAAAGATCCTGCGACCTGAATTGAGCGGCAGGGGTCAAATGTATCGAATCCGTTGCGGGTCGGTAGAAACATGCGTCGCTCTGGTCATAAACGATGACGGGATTGTGGGAATGGATGATTTCTTCTGCCTTCTGAAGAGAGTCAAACTTGCGTTCAAAGACCTTACGATCACGAGCCTCAATCCCCTCGATTTGGCACGCATTGAATACGCATGCGTAGCGGAAAAGAGGCCGCTGCAGATGGTAGGTGCGCTTCACTTTTTCGTGAGTGTCAGGATCTTCCTCTGTCCTTGTCGTTGTGCGAGAGAAATAGCAGATGGTTTCAGCGTGTTCACCACGGCGGACGTTCCAGCCTTTGCTGTTGCATTGCAGAAAAGTCATCCAGCGAGGATCGTCATACCCATTCACGAGCGCCGCAACGCTGAGATATATGGTGTTAAGCCCACGATAGACGGTTTGGGAAACAGGATTGTAAGGCCGATCAGGGATGCTTCCTGCCTCCCATGGGCGTATCCAAGGAGCCGTGCCCTTCTGGAGACACTCGATGATGCGCTGCGTCACCTTTTCGGGATATGAGAGTCGAGAACTTCCTGCGTCGCTGGAGCTCATAGTCTACCTCCACAGCAAGGTGCAAAACTACCGTTCGATACCGCGTGAGCTTCTTGAGTGCGAGAGTTCTGGATCCCTTTGAACGGTTCTCCGGGGCTCTACCACCAGGGCTTTTGCTGGATTGGTCGCTATGGAGGCATCGTTGGCTGCAAAATAGGCAGCACGAAGAAGGGAGTCTCGATCTCTTCTCTGCACCTCCCGACGCACCTTTTCGATGTTGACTTCGGCCTTGTAGGAAAGGCGCAGCTGGCATGCAAGGCGGTACTTCGCTATCGCAGCAAGCGTTTCTCGAGCTTCGCAATTATGGCTGGGCAATTGACTGGAGAAGGATTGGAGCAGATCGGAGGTGCGCTTCGCGCCAGTGTTCTTGAGGGCGTTCTCCGTTTTTTTCTTGACAAGAGTTGTGTCCCTATCCTTCTGCAGAGGAGGCATGCCGCGAATCTGCTCGGCATTGTAGACATAGTAATAACTGATCTTCTTCGCACTATCGGCAAGCGCAGAGGCGACGGTACCGCTCACGGGGTTGGTATCAGTGACTTCGACAAACCTATTGCGGAATGCAAGGCAAACCGGCTTCTCGCCGTATTTGGGAGAGAGTTTGTTTGACTCGACCATGGCCATGGGAATCCAGCGCGGATCCTTGAAACCGCGCTCCGCGGCAACAAGATCAAGAAGAACGGCGTTGACCCCGCTATAGATAGGAGCTGGATCAATAAAGGGGTAATACGAGACTTCAGCTGCACCAGCAGGATGATCCTTGAGCCAAGGGGCGTTGCCTTCAAGGGTCATTCGGCTGATCCGCGAGGCGACTTCCCTCGCGTAAGCATCCTCGTCATGATTAATGGTCATGGTTCATGTCCCATCCTGGTGCTTGGGATTGGAAATGCGGTGGCCATTCTTCCAGTATTCTTTGACCTTGCCGTAGTCGGATATCACGGCGGGACCATCCTCCCTATGCAGCTGCCCGTCCTTGTAGAACTCCAGGTGGGAATCGTCGCATTCGATGGCAGGGAGCCGTCCTCCGTCGAGGAAGCCATTCTTGAAGCGGAGGATAGCTCCCGTGTCACTGTCAATGGTGTCGTTGACAAAGGGTTTGCCATGCTCATCCGTTAGCTGCTGCCCTGCAAGGTGCGTGAAGCGGGCGGCCGTATCGGATTTCGTTGTAAAGCTCATAGGCACTCCTTCCCGGTGATGGCAGGGTCGAGGTCAGGCATCCAGGATGCCTTAAGGGAGCTGGCATCCCAGCCCCAATCGTAATTCATATCGAAGAAACGCTCGAAGAGAGCACTCAGGCCATCTCCTCGTTAGCGTAAAACTCGATACTATTGTATAATAAAATAAAGCAGAATGCAATAATAAACTATGAACCTGCGAATACGTTTGGCGGGCAAGAATGATCCAGTTCATATTTTCATCGACGCAAGTGACGATGGGGGCGAGGGAAGGGACTTCGTGTTCAAGGAAGGCCGAGTCATCCCCGTCTACTACTATTACCCCGGAGAACGGCGAGGGTATGTCCTGCGAAGCGAAGGCCAGAAGCAAGGCTCCTTGCCGAACATCGAAGGGAGCTACGAGATTCTGCTAGCTGTCCGAGGGCCAGAAGTGGAGCGGCTGGAGAAAGGAGTACGAAAGCTCTACGAAGAAGTGGGCGCCCTTGAGGAGATCCCGATAATGTTCTGGCTCAATCTTGGAACGCTGACCTCGCAACGTAGCTTTCGCGTCTACATGGTCAAAGAGCTCTACCTCGCAACACAACACAAGTGCTCCTTACAGCAGGAGCTGGCGATGGTTGAGGGCCCACAATAGTCAGTTCTGTTTCTGCGCAGACAAATAGGTCATAGCACAGCTCGGATTTTTGCTGCCGCCGGCGCGAGTGTCATTTCTTGAACATTTCTTCACCTGGTAGAGAGAGTGTTGGATTGCTCAGTGTCCTGAGGGAAATTCTCAGCGGCATGACCTTTGAGAAAAGTCGAAAGGACGTAGTATGCGATCAGCACGCTCGCGATGAGGAGGATGAGTCTTCGAATAATGGCAAACAGGCGATGTTGGGATCGAGGACGGCGAAAAAGGAAGTTAACCATCGAAGCATCCTTTGGCAAGATACTGACGTCGGCACTCGTTTCGGGCCGCATGAACGCGAAAAAGATCAGCTACTGGTTGCACTTGCGCTGGAGAGCAGTGATTTGACATCCTCGCAGAAGGAATCAAATCGAGCTTTGACCTCTGCGCTGGCCTCCCCCGTGACCTCGGGCTTGAGGGTGATGGTAGCATCAAGCTCCTTCTCGGCTGTGAGGATCACGGTGAAAATACGGATGGGCTTCGAATTGGACACCGACCGTCCATGTTTCTCTTTTGCTTTTTGAGCGGCCTTGCGAAATGCACGCTTGCTGCCGCCGTTGTCCAGAGCTTCTTTGGCAGCTTTGTCACGTCGCACATTATTTGGACTGGATTTCTCTCAATAAATGGGATCGCACATTCGTTTGACTGAAGAGCATCATGACTGTGTGCTCTCCAGGGGGAGATGGAGCTGACCATCAAGGTCA
>Ga0187870_1000340_pt1 | contig 56397 bp, 49 predicted proteins | sample June2016WEW_13_1_3_FD_132974 | JGI IMG/M metagenome (GOLD analysis project Ga0187870, IMG submission 132974) | Peatland microbial communities from SPRUCE experiment site at the Marcell Experimental Forest, Minnesota, USA - June2016WEW_13_150 | ecosystem: Environmental > Terrestrial > Soil >...
AAAGGAGCCGAGCTGAACGCCGCCACGGTTGACGCTCGTCCTCCCGATCCAGAATCGCGGATTCGGAAGGGTACGCCTATCGCACACGCGCCTTCGATAAAGGTCACAGCGCAAATAGATCAATATCGATTGGGATTGACAACCGGCTAGGTTTATGCGTAGATTGCTTTCCCTAAAGGGTACCGTAATGGAAGCGACATTTCTTAAAAAAATGAAAACCTCCCTGTTCGAGTTGAAGCAGGAGATCCTGAAAAACCTCGCCTCGGAGAGCGAGGATTTCCGCACCATCATCGAGGACATGGATCCAAAGGACCTTGCCGACATCGCGGCGGACGACATAGACCGCAAGACACTGGAGGCCCTTGGATCACAGGAGCTTCGCCGGCTGCAGCTTATCGAATCCGCTCTCGCACGAATCGAGAATGAGAAATACGGTCTTTGCGCCCGATGCTCGAAGAAAATCCCGCGGGAAAGACTTGAAGCCATCCCGTATGCGCTTTTGTGCATAGAATGCAAGTCCTCGGAGGAACGGCGCAACCGCTGAGAATATTCCGGCGCCCCTGCCGCGCCCTGCTCTCAACCGACACGTAATACAGCTCTCGAGTCCTTCCGATACTCATAAGGGAAGCGAAGGACATGATCCAGGGCGTCACGTCGGGGGGACAAGTAGGAGTCGCGGCAATCACGGCCTTGCGGTATGCGCAGTCCGATGGTCGTGACATCGTCATGCCGGTCCGGCCCGCGGAGCTCATTCACGCGAACTTCAGGCATATCCAGGTCAGACCAGATTCACGGTTGGATGACGGAGTTCCCCTTTATAAGCTGAAAATTCTCGATACCCTGATAGATTCCCTTTCCCGGGACAGCGGCGGCTCGGCGCCCCTCCAGGGGAGAACGCGGATCCCGCCGGGCGCCGGTGGTGCGTCCATCGACAATGCCATCATGCAGATGGCGAGCGAGCTTCGGCAGGGCAGCGCACGGGAAAACTCTTACCGGGCCCGCTTTTTGCCGGAGCCCGGAGCCTTCGTCGACCTTCTGGCCTGAACGCGTTTCTTGGCGGCGCGTGTGGTCCGCGGAGGGCTCTTTCGAGCAACACCCTGCTTGGCTTTCAAGCCCCGACCCTTCAGCCCTCGGCCCTTTGCGACGCCCTTCACCGTCTTGGAGGCGCTCTTCTTGGCCGCTCGGGCGGTTTTTGCAGGCGTCCGTCCCGGCTTCGGGCGTTTGGGCCTCGCCTTGGCGGCGCGCGCGGCAGTCTTGACCGGCGCGGCGGGGTGCTTCACCTGCAACGAGACGAGGCCGGTGATTGCCCGGGCCGCGGACTCCGGCCGCTGCTCCTGCACGGTTTCCCTGAAAAAGACGTTTCCCCTCTTTTCCCGTTCCACGGTAGTGAACGGTCCGTGGCCGGGGAATACCCGGGTTTCAGGAGGAAGAACGGCAATTTTCCTCTGGATGCTTTCCTTGAGTTTCTTTTCGCTTCCTCCCGGAAGGTCCGTGCGGCCCACGCCGTCGAAGAAGAGCGTGTCGCCGGAGAAGAGTATCCCCTCTTTTTCCGCGTAGAAGCATACGCTGCCGGGGGTGTGCCCCGGGGTCTCCAGCACCGTGATGTCCATGTTGAAAAGGTGGTCTCCGTCCCTCAGGCGGACATCCGCCTTGGGGAGCTCGGAGGGATCTCCGCCGAAAAAGCTTTCCTCGTCCAGCCCGAGGAACTCGAGGCTCTCGCGGTGGGTCTCCATTCCCCCCGTGCCGAGAAATCTGCGGTCAGCCGGATTGATGGCAATGGGAAGCTTGTAGCCGCGGTTTGCGTACCCTTCCCGCAGTCTCCCGAGCGCCCCGACGTGGTCGACGTGCCCGTGGGTCAGGGCGATCCCGACAGGAACCATGTTGAGGACGTCGACCCGCGCCGCGATCTCCGTCTCGTCTCCTCCCGGATCGATTATGATGCATTCCTTCTTCGTGCTGGAGTAGATGTAGCAATTTGTTTTCCAGGCCCCTACGATAACTCTTTCTACCATGGTATATTCCAGCCTAAAGGATTGCGCGTGCTTTATCAATACAGGATATGACCTGGTACCTCATCCTCATTGCAGGCATTGCCATTTTGTTCTATGCCGCCTTCCCCGCCATCGGCGCATTCCTTGTCCGAAGTCAATGGCGGATGTTCAGACACAGGGTCACCGCGGCGTCGCGGTATCCCACCGCGAGTCCCCTGGCCGCCGGGAGGGAACGCTCCGCCTCAGTCGGGTTTTTCCGCTTCTTCGGCAGCCTGGAAGCCATCCAGGGAGACGACAGGATCTGGATTTCCAACGGACGATTCTCAGTCGCTGCCGACTTGCGTGGGGTGCGCGTCTACCTGATTCCCGAGGCCGGCGGAAGCGCCGAGGAAGCGCCCGCGGGCCACGGGGCCGAAAACGCGGAACTGCGCAGCGTGCCGTGGAGCCGGATATTCTCACTCCCCGAAGGCACGCCCATCTTCGTGGCCGGCTCGCTCTTCGCCGAGGAGGGCCGGGGGTTGTTCCGGGATCACGGCCGGGACAAGCTCCTGGTCGTCATCCACGACTGCCCGCGAGAGAGCATTGTCCTTCGGGCCATCAGCAGCGGCAGGCAGCGCAACGAGTACATGAACTCCTTCACGCTCCCCTCCGTCGCCATTGGAGCGCTCCTGCTGGTCCTGCTCGCATTCTCGCTTCTCGCGGTGCCCGAGCTCAGAGTGATCGCGCTCATTGCGCTCACGGCCGGTCTGGCGCCGGTTTCTCCATTCCTTCCCCCCGGTTTCCCCTTGTATTTCGCGTATCGGTCATACTGGAAGAAGGCGCGGCTCATGCGGGCACAGAGGGACGTGATCCGCCTTCCCCTGAGATATTTCCCGCCTTCAGCGGACGGACAGCGGGGAAGAAGGGCGACCCTTCTGCCTGACATGGAGCCGTACCTGATGGTCAGGGGATTGATGGAAGGCGTGCATGACGAGGTGATCGTCTCGGAGGGCGTGCGCATCACCCTCCCGCCCGGCATCCGCAGGCTCGAGGTGGACTTGCCCGCGCGGAAACGGAATCAGGGAGAAGACTCCCCCCGGGAGTGCGTCGCGTTTGCCGCCTACCGTGAAGTCGGCGACGGCATCGAGCTGCTGAAACCGGAAGACCCGATGGCGGAGCAAGTCCTGGTGCCGGGAGATCCCGAGTCGATATCCAGGGCAAGCGAACGCACCGCCCGGTGGTACGAGATCGTGTCGGCCCTCCTGATCACGCTCAACATCATGGTGAACGTCCCCATCGTCTTCCTGCTCCTCTCCCTGCTCATCCGTTGAGCCGGGTCGCGGAGAAGAGATGGATAGGCTTCTTTTCTCCGACGAACAACTGCCCGTACAATGAAGAGAGGACGGCCTGCGGCGCCGGCTCCTCCGAGATGAGAAAACCGTGATGGAGCGCAACGAGCACTTTTGCCTGCAGGTAATAGTCGAAAAAATCCGTGCCGAAGTACACCTTGCCGCCCCCCCGCAGCCGGTCATGCATCATCACCAGGGTCTGCATGGTGAAAAACCTTCGTTTCCTGTGACGGCTCTTGGGCCAGGGGTCGGGGAAGTAAATATGGAAAGCGTCCACGGACGAGCGCGGCAGGTCACGCAGAAAGGATTCAGCGGCGGCGTGCACGATCGAAACATTGCGCTGCCCCCGCTTTGCCGCCTTCTCCCGTGCCTTGAGGCACCGTTTCCGCTTGATGTCCACGCCTATGAGCAGCGTGCCCGGCTTCTCAGCGGCGTATTCGGAAAGGAAGTGGCCGTTGCCGCAGCCGATCTCGACCTCGCAGCCGCCCGACTGGGAACTCACTTTCCCTCTTTCTCTTCCTTCTTCTTGGCGTAATTGACCGTGATTGTACGTCCTTTTACCTCGCTGCCCGAGAGCCTGGCGATGGCCTCCCCCGCCTTGCCCGGCACGATGTCGACAAAGGAGTATTTCTCGAATACGCGCACCCCGCCGATATCGCCGGCGTGAAGCTGGAGCTTTTCGGTGAACAGCTCGGTAAGGTCGCGCGCGTAGACGCGGCGGTTCCTTCCGATGCTGATGAAAAGCTGCGTGAACTCCCCCGCCCCCCCCGTGACCGCCTTCGCAGCCCTCTGGCTCTCAGTCTGCCTGCCCGACCTGTCGGTGCCCGGCAGGGCATCCATGGATCTGCCCGTTCGGCTGCCGGGGGAGGAGGTGCTTTCGGCATTTCTGCCGAACCGTCCACGGGGCGCTCTGGCTGTTTCCGGCGCGCCCGCTCCCGCCTCAGCTTTTCCGGGGAGAACACCGGTACCGGGGGGCAGTTGAGATTTCAAAAGCGAGGCCATGAACAGCGGCCTGAGCAGCAGCGGCACCTGCCTGCGTATGCGCGCGCGCAGCGCCGCAAGCTCCGCCGGGTCCTCAGCCTTCATCCTGCGCAGCATCCTGTCGATGGCGCCCGTGAGCACCTCTTCATCGCCGGGGATCTCGCCCCTGTTGATTGTCACGCCGATCGCCTCCTCGAGCCTGGCAAGCTCTTTCTCCTGCCCCCGGTCCATCAGTGCGACGACCACCGCCCCTTTGCGTACGCCGGCCGACTGTCTATTTCCCGCGGGGGGAAAGTCGAAGAACACGACGTGTGTCGGCGTGAGATCCTCCAGCCCTGCGGCAGGCTGCGCGCCCGACGACAGAGGCACGAGCAGGACATCCAGCTCGCCCCGTGAAAACGCGGCAAGCGGCTTTCTGCGGTCCGCCTGCCATCGCGCAGCAGTGGAGCCGGAGCCGCCGCCTGGCGCGACGAGGCCGGCGCGGATCCCCCGCGGCAGGAGCGCTTCCGCTATCCTGCGGCCGTCCACGCGCGGGGAATGGTAGACGAGGGCGGAGGAAATCCTTTTTCCCAGAATGACCCTGGCCAGGAGCTCGGCGCGGACCGTCCCTTCGGTCGGGATGTACAGATGACCCGCGTGCGGTGCTGCCGATACGCCGGATTTCGCTGAATCCAGCACCACCGGGTGGCGCAGCATTCGGAGCAGCTCATTGTCCTCCGCCAGGGGGGTGCGGGAGAAGAGTATGGTCTGGCGTCGGTCCGCAATCTTGGCGAAGATGAACTGCACGTCTTTGATGAAATCGGCCCGTACATCGCTCTCCGGCTCTTCGACGATGATCGTCTGGAGCTCGTCGAATCCCAGGCTTCCGCGGCGGATGTGGTCGATCACCCTCTCCGTCGTGCCCACCACGATTGTCGCGCCCTTTTCCAGGCGTCTTTGCTCCCGGCGGGCGTCCTCGATCTCACCGAGCGGCACGAACGCGGGTGCATCCCTTACGAATCGGGCGATGCGGGCGAACGTGCGCGCAACCTTGCCCACCTCTTCCGATGTCGGCGCGAGGATGACCGCCCGTGGGGCAAGTCCGGCGCCGCGCAGACCGAGAATAAGAGGGAGAACGAACCCGACGGTCTTGCCCGAGCCCGGGGCGACCTCCGCGGCCACGTCCTTTCCCTTCAGGATGTAAGGGATCAGTTTCTCCTGGAACGACGACAGGGTGGAGAACCCCGCCTTTCGGAAAACCTGGAGAACATCGTCTTGGGATGGTACTCTTACGGGGTGCACCAATTTTCTCGAGGATAGTGGAATGGGCACAGGGTGTCAAGGAATGATCTCATGAGAAAGATTCTGCTCCTCTGTCTTACAGGTCTCGCCCTGGGCGCGGCTGCGCTTTCCGCCGATGTGTTCCGCTTCGCGTACACAAAAGGGGAGAAATACCGCATCCTCTCCCAGGTCCATGAGTCCGTTTATGTCAACGGCCGGTTTTCCCACGACGCGGACATCCTCAACAAGATCGCGGTTGCGGTCACGGATACGCGCGGAGATGCCGGCTATCATGATGTCCTCTTCCAGACCTCTGAAAGGTCCTACGGCTCCCGCGCGACGTATGAATGGAGCGAGGAATACCCGTCCCAGTTCTGGCGCGACGCTCGGGGGGCTTTCACGATAGACCCTTCGTACTTCATGCCCGTGGTCCGGGACGTGCCGCTTTTCCCCGAGGGGGAGGTGCAGCAGGGCGGTACGTGGGTGGCAAAGGGGAGCGAGGCGCATGATTTCCGGGAGAACTTCGGCATCCAGGAGCCGTTTCAGTTCCCGATCACCGTGGACTACACCTACGTCGGCAGGGAAACACGTGATGGTATCGAGTGCGCGGTCATCGCCATAGACTACGAGGTCTTCCACAAGGCTGCCGCCCCGGGCGGCGCGGTCAGGATGTACCCCATCCGTGTCGTCGGCGAATCGCACCAGAAATACTGGTGGGACCTGGCGGGAAGAAGACCCATCTTCTACCAGGAGCGCTTCGATTTCGTATTCTCATTCAACACGGGCGACGATTTCGAATTCCTCGGCAACGCCGATGGACGCCTCATCCAGTCGCAGCCTCTGGACCGGGCGCACGTGGCGCAGGACATCCAGGATCAGATCGACTCGCAGCACATCCCCGACGTCAAAGTGCAACCCACCGATCAGGGAGTGAAAATCACGCTGGAGAACGTGAACTTTCCTCCGAACTCGGATACGCTCATGCCCGCAGAGCAGGATAAGCTTCGACGGATCGCCGAGGTGCTGAAGAAGTATCAGGAGCGAGACATCGCCATCACGGGGCATACGGCCCGCGCGCCCGGCTATACGGAAGATGACTACCAGAAGCTCTCCGACCAGCGCGCCCAAGCCGCCGCGAATTTCCTCCTCTCCATAGGCGCGCGCAGGGCTGAGCAGATCACCGCACGCGGCATGGGCGCGCGCATCCCCGTGGGAGACAACTCCACGGAGGAGGGACGGAGAATGAACCGCAGGGTGGAGATCACGATTCTCGAGAATTGAAGCCCTTCCGTACCCGAAGCACGCGGGCCTCCCTCCGTCGAACCATCGCTATTGTTGACTTTTTCATTCGTGTATGTACCATGCGTAGCAATGGAGGCCAGGGCATGAATATCTTTTATGAGAAGGACATCAAGCCGGAGTGGATACGGGGCAAGAAAGTCGCTGTGATAGGTTACGGCAGCCAGGGATTTGCCCACTCCAACAACCTCCGCGATTCAGGCGTCGAGGTCGTTGTCGGCCTCCGCGCAGAGAGCCCCTCTGTCAAGAAGGCCGCAGAAGCCGGCCTGAAGGTCATGGAGACCGCGAAGGCGGTCGAGTGGGCCGAGGTGGTGATGATGCTCATCCCCGACCACCTGCAGGGGGAAGTCTACAAGACTGACGTGAAGCCCGGCCTGACCCCGGGGAAGACACTGCTGTTCGCCCACGGATTCAATATCCATTTCGGCCAGATCGTCCCGCCCGCGGGCGTTGACGTGGCCATGATCGCCCCCAAGGGCCCCGGACACACGGTGAGACGGCAGTTCGAGCTGGGCTTCGGAGTGCCCTGTCTCATCGCCATTGCACAGGACCCCACGGGAAAAGCGCGGCAGACCGCGCTCGCCTACGCGCTTTCCATCGGCGGCGCAAAGGCAGGCGTCATCGAAACGAGCTTCCGCGAAGAGACGGAGACGGACCTTTTCGGAGAGCAGGCTGTTCTCTGCGGCGGTGTGACGCACCTCATGCAGGCCGGCTTCGAGACCCTCGTGGAAGCGGGCTACGCCCCTGAAATGGCCTATTTCGAGTGCATCCACGAGATGAAGCTGATCGTCGATCTCATCTATGAAGGCGGCCTCTCCCTCATGCGGTACTCGGTGTCCGACACCGCGGAGTACGGCGACTACATGGTGGGCCCGCGCATCATCAATGAGAAGACGAAAAAAGAAATGAAAAAGGTTCTTTCCGAGATCCAGAGCGGCGAGTTCGCAAAGAAGTGGATGGCGGAGAACAAGAGCGGCAGAAAGGATTTCCTGCGCATGCGGGAGACGGGCGCCGCGCACCAACTGGAGAAGGTGGGAGAGAAGCTGCGCTCCATGATGCCGTGGATTACCAAGAACCGCCTGGTGGACAAGAGCAAGAACTGAGGCGCGCTTCCGTACATCCCTGTACTCGCGCGCCTTCGGCATCCCTAGGGCGGCAGGCGCGCTTGCGCGCCGGGAGCCCCTGCCTACAGCGCTAAGCCCCGCCCGGTGATGATGCCCGCCCCTTCGGTGGTGAGTCCGGTGCGCTCCTGTTCACATCGACCCACTTCACCATGCTGCGCTCGGGCATCGGGCTGTACGGTCTGTGGCCCTCCCGGGAGACGGTGGTTTCCGCCCGCGAAAAAGGCGGGGCTGTCCCGGAGTTCCGGCCCGTCCTTTCCTGGAAGACGCGGATTGTGCAGGTGAAGTCGCTCCCCGAAGGAAGCTATGTGGGATACGGCTGCTCCTACCGCACGATGCGCCCGACCGTCCTCGGGGTCCTGCCCATCGGGTATTCGGACGGGTACGATCGCGCGCTGGGCGACAGGGCGCACGTCCTGGTATGCGGACGGCGCGCGCCCGTCATTGGGCGGATCTGCATGAACCTGTGCATGGTGGACTTGACGGACATTCCCGGGGCGCGCCTCGAGGACGAGGTCGTGCTCATCGGCAGATCGGGAGAAGAGCAGATCAGTGCTGAGACGATGGCGGAATGGTCAGGCATCATCAACTACGAGATCGTGAGCAGAATCAGCCCGCTCCTGCCGCGCAAGGTTGTCTGAGCGGCGCGTCGTCTCACGTTTTCTTGCGGAAGTAGTCCCCCGTACAGCCTCTCAGCGCACGCGGGACAGATACCGTGGCTGATCAGAGGCGGCACAGCGGGGGACGCGTTCCCAACCATCTTTATCACTTTCTTGCATTCCGCACATATGCAGACGAGCCCCTCACTCTTCTGCACTTTCTCCATTTTTCCCTCCCACAAAACGTACGTTTGATTATTAGTCCATTATCAGTATCTTGTCAAATGTTATCGATTGCTACGGGAGAATTGCCTCGCAAACTGAAAGCTTGAACGACGCAGCCGCTTAATATAAATGAGCTTCTGGAGATTTTAAAGTTCCAGGCCTAGTTTGTCAGCGAAAAACGGTTCCCTGAATTCCCATCCCGCGGCACGTGCAGGGAGGTCCTGCAGCGTGGTTTTCCGGCGCAACGATCCGTCAGGGCGCAGAATCCTTGAAAAGCTTGTCCGCCTGCACCTGCAGCGCCGCAAGGGTTGCATCCACGTCCGCGCCGTCCAGCACCTTGCTGTACGCCGCGGTGATGGCATCCCGGACAAGGTCATAGCCGGCGAATGGGGGTTCCGCCTTGAGTTTGGCGATCTTGAGAATTTTCCAGGCGGCGGCGAAGTTTGCATCCGCGTCGAACAAGTCAGAAATGAGCTTCTCTGCCGACTTGCGGACGGGGAAATACTTCGACACGTGGGCCCACTGCGCCTGCTGGGGGGGCTCGGAGAACCACTTGATGAAGAGCCAGGCAGCGAGCTGCTTCTGCGGGGTGCTCCGAGAAATGCTCATGCTTGCGCCGTAGAGATCAATAGCCGGCGCGCCGGTGGCGGCAAGCTGGGGCACGGGCGCGATCCCCCACTGGAACGGGCCGTCCTTGTTCGCCTTGACGGCCTTGTCATAGAAAGTGAGCCCGGAGGTGGAGCTCAGCGTGAAGGCCGCCTTTCCGTTCCCGAAATCGGTCTGATCGTCGTACTTCTTCGGGATCTTGCGCGCAACGCCTTGATTGAGGAGCCCGCGCATGTAGATCATGGAGGCCTTCATCTGCGGCGTGTTGAGAGTGTAGCCCTTCCCGTCAGGCCGGGCGAACTCCCCGCCGCGGGAAATGACAAGGGCGTAAACGTGGGACGCATCCAGGTTGTCCAATGCGTACCCGTATGTGTCTTTGTCCTTGTTGGTGACCTTCCGGCAGTCGGCGGCAAACTCATCCCAGGTCTTCGGCGGCGCGGTGATTCCGACCGATTTGAGCAAGGCCATATCGTCGTACATGACTTCGAGAGAGCGATTGGGCGGAAATCCGAGACGCGCGCCGCCGAATTGCGCGTTCACGTCCTGATTGATGAAGCCCGCGAAGAAATCGCCGATATCTTTTCCGATTCCCCACTTCGGATCCGTGACATATACATTCATGTCGACCAGCGCATTGTTCACCTGGTAGGTTGCGGACTGGTTCTGGTATGCCACCACGAGCTCGGGAGGGTTCCCGGCCGCAATTGCCGCGACCATCTTGTTGTAGATCTGGTCATACGGGCCCGCGTACTCGCCCTTGACCGTGATCTTCCACGGATTGGTTGCGTTGAAGTCGGCGATCATTTTCTGCATGGCATCGCCGTTTGCCCCGGTGTGCTGGTACCAGTATGTGATTGTCGTTCCCGTCGGATCTGCGCCGCGGTACTCCGCGGATTTGTCGCCCGCCGGATCCTTGCCCTGGCTGAACAGGACAAGCGGCAGCGCGAGGAGCAAGACAAGCACGATTGCCCGCCTCATATTCCCTCCCGTGCGTACTTCCGCCCTCCCGCGGGCGGCAATGCAGAAGGTAATGGAAATCAGCCCTTGATGCCACTGCGGGCGATGGCCTCGGTAAATCTCTTCTGCGCGAAGAAGTAAAGGAGCACCACCGGCACCACGGCCAGCACAGCCCCTGCCATGCGGAGCTGGTTCTGGGGGCCCGCCTCCGAAATGAACGTGGTCAGCCCGACGGTAATCGGACGCCATCGGGCCGTGCGGGTGGCCACGAGCGGCCACTGGAGGGAGTTCCACGATCCCACGAAGGCCAGAAAGGCCACGGTGAACAACGGCGCGCCGGAAAGGGGGAGAAGGATGGAGAAGAGGGCCCGCGTATGGCCGGCGCCGTCGATGCGCGCGCTCTCCAACAGCTCGTTGGGCACCTGGGAGAAAAACTGCCGCAGAAGGAAAATATAGAATGCGCTGGCCATGAAGGGGACGGTGAGACCCGCCAGCGTGTCGTACCAGCCCAGACGGGTGATCATGATGAAGTTGGGAATGAGGTACACGCTGTCAGGAATGATCAAGGTGGCGAGCAGCAGGGCGAACAGGAACCGGGAACCGACGAATCGGATCTTGGCGAATGCATAGGCGGCGAGAGATGAGCTCGCGATGACGCCCGCCACCGTCAGCGCCGCGGTGATGACGCTGTTTCTGAAGTAGAGGCTGAAGCTCGCGTCCGACCAGGCAGTGACAAAGTTGATCCACTGGGGAACACGGGGCCAGAACTCCGGATCAAAAGGAATGGGGCTGACCCGGGTGATCGTTTCCCCGATCGTCTTCAGGGATGTGCTCAGCATGAAAAGAAACGGCACAAGGCATGCCAGGGCGCCGAGGATCAGAAAAAAGTAAACCGCAATGCTGCTCCCGGTGACTCGCGGGCCCGGATGCGGCGCCCGGCTCCCCGGTCGGGGAGCGCGGCCTTCAGTCGCCATAGTTCACGCTCTTTTCCGTTGTCCGCTGCTGCAGGACGGTGAGCCCGAGGACGATCAGGAAAAGGAGGATCGAGATGGCGGAAGCGTATCCCATGTTGCCCTTGCGGAAAGCCGTGAAGAATATGAAGACACTGACGGCGTCCACCGTGCCGGACGCCGCGGCGCTCCGCAGAACGTACAGCTGCGTGAACGCCTTGAATGTCCCGATCACGCCGAGCAGGGAAAGGAAATAGGTGGTCGGGGAGAGGAGCGGAATCGTAATGGAAAAGAAACTGCGCACCCTGCCCGCCCCGTCGACCTCCGCCGCCTCGTAGAGCTGCCGGGGGATGGCGCCAAGACCGTTGATGTAGATAAGGGCATAGTACCCCACGAACACCCACCAGCTATAGATGACGATCGACGCCAGCGCGAGGCTCGGCCCCTGCGCCCAGCCCGCCCAGTAGAGGGGCACGACACTGGCGCTTGCCCACTGGAGCCCTGCGCCGAGGGCGAGCTGCACGATGCCCCGCGATTCCTGCAGCCACTGGAGCGGCGCTGCGCCCAAAAGCTTTATGAGCTGGTTGGCAAAGGAATCGGGTCGGAGGGAGAACAGGAGCTCGAAGATCGCGGCAGTGGCAACCGTGGGGGCGATGTAGGGAATCAGATAAATGACGCGGAACGCCTGCCTTCCCCGCATGCGCCGGGTCAGGAGAAGGGCCAGCACCAGGCCGGCCGCGAGCTGGACCGGAACCGTGCAAACCGAGTACCAGATCGTAACGCGCAGCGCGTCGAAGGCTTCCTTGTCGCCCTGGGAGGCGAGGGAAGGCAGGGAAAGGCCGAGACCGAGAAGAGACCCCGTAAGGACCATCACGCCGACTGAGAGCAGGAGGGGCCCCCACCTGCCGCGGCGCCGGCCAAGGAGGAAGGCAGCCAGGACGATCCCTCCGACGGAAGCGAGCGTTGCCGCGAGATACCACAGGTTGCCGCCGAGAAGCTTCACGTAGTTATCGAGACCCGCAAAGTCCCCTCGTGCCAGCCGCCACTTGAAGAGGCTCACGTAGATCGTGAAGAACAGAGGGAAGATCCCGAAGACTCCGACGATGAGAGCCGAGGGGCTGAGGTACGCATATGCGGTCAGCGTATCGCGAAGGGATCGCGCCGATGAGGCGCGTTGCCCCGGCTTTCGGCGGGAGGCGCTCTCGTCTCGGGTCACTTTTTCTTTTTTCGCGCTTTCTGGCGCTTTTCGCCCCGTGCTGACTTCCCCGCCCGCAGGGAGGACTGGGCCCGCGCCTCGCGGGAAGCGCTCTGGACTTCCATCTTCTCGATCTGCGTGCGCAAGCGCCTCGACTGCTTGTCGAAGGAGCTGAGCAGCTTTTTCACCTCCGTGCCGTCATGCTCGGCTCGACGCCCTTCCCTTTCCTCCATCACGTAGCGGGAGAACGTGCCGAACTTGTAGTCGTCTGAGTCAAAGGCCTTGCCGGTGAACAGGTAGATGAATCCGCTCTTGAACTGCTTCTGGACGAGGTTCCCCACACCTTCCCTCAGGTAGCGGCGCACCGAATGGTAGACGAACACGTGGGGGTAGACGCGGAAGCGCCCCACCAGGGCGGCGCGCTTGATGTAGTCGAAATCCTCCGACACGCGTATGCTCTCGGAAAATCCGCCGATCCGATTGTGGAGGCGCCGGGTGACCAGGATGCAGATGCCGAGGCCCTGCGGCTGGATGGCCTCCATGAGCTTGAAGAACGTGTTGCTGAACTGGAAAATCGTACGATAGATGGGCTTGGATCCGTCGATCGGCCGGATCCAGGGTACGCATATATCGATGAAGTCCTTCTCGAACCGTGCGACAGTCTTTGAAATGAAACCCTCCGGCAGCACCGTGTCGGCATCCAGGAAAAGGAGGGTGTCCCCTCGAGCCGCCGCGGCTCCCCGGTTCCGGCCCACGCTGGGTATGCCCCCGCGCACGATCCGTGCGCCGTGCTTCTTCGCCAGGTCGCGCGTGCCGTCGCGGGAGCCGTTGTCCGCAACTATGATTTCCCGATCCCGGTAGTCCTGCGTCTCGATGCTGGCGAGGAGGCGCGGCAGGTAGACAGCTTCGTTGTACGTGGGAATGATGATGCTCACCATGCGGCACCAAATCCGCCGGGTACGGCGGCGCTCTGGACAAAGCCTCTCTTATTAAGTAAAGTCACGCCGGACAGCCGTTCGGCAAGGCGCCGTACCCAAGAGGTAAGGGAGAGGTCTGCAAAACCTTTATGCATCGGTTCGATTCCGATCGGCGCCTCTCACCCCCACCCTGCCTATCCTCCAGGAGAAAATGCTCAACAGTCCCAACAGCACCATGGTCAACTGCCCCATGCGCAGGATCAATGTGTAGACGATGCTCGGCTCGGACCCGATGCGGAGCACGTTGAAGATGAACAGGTGCGTGCCTTCCATGCCGCCGATGTTTCCCGGGAGGAGCCCGATCAGTCCCTGGATCACGACCGTCGCAAATATGACGAATGAGTTCGCAATACTCGGGCGGCCCAGCACAGAAAGGATGTAGAAGGTCTGCAGCACCTCCACGACGGCCACCGTCACCCCGGCGGCCATCGCGGCGTAGAAGATCTTTCTGCGGCCCATGAGCGTGTGCACGTCCAGTGCGAACTCCCGGATCGCTTTCAGCACCTTCACCGCGGCGCGGGGGTTGATGCGGGCAATCAGCCGCAGAAATCTCTTGAAAAAATTGACGATGAAAGTCTCGCTGCTGAAAAGCTTTGCGATCAGGAAGATGAAGAACCCGATGAACGCCACGAGAATGGTCCCCGACACGATGATGAGGAGGGTGCCCTGGTGCACGAAGTAGACGAGCACGCTGAACCCCACGATGATGCAGGGGATCTTTCCCGCCAGCTCGATGTATTTGTCCAGGGCAATCGTGGCGTAGACCTTCTGATAGGTCATCCCGCCGTTCTTGTACATGCTCGCCCTGACGGGCTCGCCGCCGAAATACATCGAAGGGGTAAGGTAGGTGAGCGCGGCGCCGCTCACCCGGGACCGCATTGTCCACCAGGCGCCGCGATAGATGCCGGCTTCCCGCAGGACCAGGCCCCACTGAAAGCTCTGGATGAGCAGGATGGCAAGCTGGAATCCGAGGACGCCGAGCAGCACGCGCGGCGTGATCAATCGGATATAGGCCTGCACCTGGCGGAAATCAAGCACTTTCACAAAAAGAAAGACCAGGAGGCCGAGGAAGACCAGCTCGAGGCCGAGCTTGACGGGCCGGGTCAGCCGAAGCCTCATCGAACGGCTTCCCGGAGGGCCCCGGCGGCTTGTCCACGCTCGTACCACATCAGGGCGACCATCGTCAGGGCATTGATCAGCTCGCCCGTCCCGATGCTCTCCTTCAGGACGCGAACGGGGATTTCCAGGACGTCCAGCGCCTCGGTCTCGTCGAGGGACAGGCCGCCGATGCGCGTCAGGTCTTCGGCAAGGAAGGTGGAGCACCAGTTGTTCATGAACGCCGGATTCGGGCTTACCCGGCCCAGGTGCGTCATCCTGCCCGCGCGGTACCCGGTTTCCTCCTCCAGCTCGCGCGCGGCGGCATGGAGCGGGTCCTCGCCGGGTTCCAGGAGGCCGGCGGGGAACTCGGTCGTGATCAGCTCGGCGCCGTGTCGGTACTGGCGCACCATGAGGAAAGCATCCTCGCGTCCCGGCAGGCGAAGAACGGGGACTATGGTGACCCAATCGGGAGCGACGAGAATGGAGAACTCCCCTGTTTTTCCCGCGCCGGAGATGCGCCGCGAGGTGTACAAGTCAAACAGCGAGCAGGATGTGACGAGCTGCCGGGAGCGCTCTTTCCAGCTCAGCCGGACGTCCGTGCCGCGCATAAGTGCCCCACTATACCAAACGGGCGGTTTGGTGACTACGGCTTGCACGGTACCCCGTGCGGTTTGAGCAACCCGATCCCCGGCTCTTCACATTGACAACCGAAAAACCGATCTCTATACTGGTAACCTGGTGAGACGGTAATAAGAATGGCCAGCCCTCTTCAACTGTCGATCGTCAACTTCAGCAAGAACTCATACATCATCGTGGAGGGCAAGCAGAAAGCCGACTACTTCTACATCCTCCGCAGCGGAAAAGTGCGCATCAGCAAGGAGGTTGAGGTGGTCGAGGAGGAGGGAGGGAACACTCTCGCTCCGGGGGATTTCTTCGGCGTTATCTCCACAATGTCCTCGCACAGCCACATCGAGACCGCCCTTGCGCTCACCGATGTATCCCTCATTTCCGTGGCCCGGGAGCAGTACGGCCTGCTCATCGAGCGCAACAGCCCCGTGGCGCTCAAAATCATACAGAGTTTCTCCCGCAAGATGCGCTTCCTCGACGAAGCGCTCACGCGCCTGACGTTCAAGAACACCGCCAGCGGGGACCCGTCGCACCTGTTCAAGGTTGCCGAGTATTACGCGCGGCAAAGCCAGTACAACCAGGCCTACTACGCCTATTACCGCTTCCTCCAGTTTTGCCCCTCGGATCCCAATGCGGACAAGGCCAAGGAGCGCATGGCCAAGATTCACCCATACGCAAAGGCCGTATACCTCGACAAGGTGAATGACGATTTCACCCGTACGTATCCGAAAAACACGATGATCTTCAGCGAGAACGAACCAGGGACTGAGCTCTACATCATTCAACGGGGAATCGTGAAGATCACCAAGATCGTCGAAAACAACGAGGTGCTGCTCGCCATGCTGAAGACGGGGGACATCTTCGGAGAGATGGCCCTTCTGGAAAACAAGCCGCGCTCCGCTTCGGCCGTCGCCAACGAGGACTGCAGTCTCATGGCGGTGAACAAGGCCAACTTCGAGCGCATGGTCCAGAGCCAGCCCCAGCTCATCACCCGGCTCACCACGCTCCTGGCGGAAAGGCTGTGGGACATCTACAAACGTCTTGCCAACACCCTCATCCAGGATCCGCTGGGAAGGCTCTATGACGCCCTGCTGCTGCAATTGGAAAAGAACCGTGTCCCCATCGTCCCGGCAGGGAAATACACCTTCCAGCTCGGTCCCAAGGAGCTGCTCAACACGGTGGGGCTCTCCAACGACAAGGGCACCCCTTTCATCCGCAAGCTTTTCGAGAACAAGAAGATGGTCCTCGCCGACAACAAGATCGCCACGAATGACGTCGAGGAGATACAAAAGCAGTCCGAGTACTTCCGAAAGATGGAGAAGATCGAGCGCGCCCGGCGCAAGGCCTCTTCCCAGCAGTAAGGTCGGCCCAAATCCGCGGAGTACCGCGATGCGCTAATAAGTCCCGGTGACCGCCAGGTCCTCGAAGCCGGTGGTGTAGGAGGTGAGTCCCCCCACCGCCTCCTCGTGGATCGTGAACAGGTAAGGGAGATCCGCGTGTACCTTGGTCCTCCCCGCGGGATTCATCTGGTTCACTTCTTCGAGTCCCTTCGTGAACGTGACGTGCTGGTTGTCGAGATTCCCGAAATAGTAGGACTTGCCGTCAAAGTCCTCGCCCGGCTGCGTCGGGATGAGGGACTTCTCGTCGCCGAGGAGCGGGTCCACGGGCACCCATCCGAGCGTCTCCACGTAGAACTCGTCCCAGAAGTGGCGCCGGGTCGGCATGCCGGAGTCACCGACGAGATACCCCGACACCATCCGTGAGGGGATCCCCGCTGCCCTGAGCAGGGCGCAGTACAGCGACGAGTAGACGAGCGCGTCGCCGCGTTTCAGACGCCATGCGGTGAGCAGGTCCTCCGTTGCCGGGGCGTACTTGAGCTGGCCAAGGAGCCACTCGTAGATCCTGCGCGCCTTGAGCCAGGGATTCTTCTCCGCGCCTGCCGCTATGGCCGCGGCCTTGACGATTTCCGGATTGGTCGAGGGCACCAGTGCATCCGGCGCGGTAAACCTGCCGTACAGCTCCGTCGTCGTGTCATAGGCCGGAACATCACCCGGGTTCACCTGTGTTTCGATGGCATAGCGGTCGAACATCCAGCTCAAGGTGACCTTGTACTTTCCGCCCTTCTGCAGATTGGAGAGGGAGTACAACGCGGAGCTGCTCGTGACGAGGAGCGGCTCGGGATCCTGTTCCACCGTTTCGATCTTCCGCTGCTCGGGAGTCGGAAGGATGCGCGGCATCCAGAGGTAGAGAGTATTGTCACCCGATGCGGCGGTGACCGCCACGTCCATGGCGTACTGGATCGAGTATTTCCGGAGAGAGGTGAAATTCTTGGTGCCGGCTCCCTTGTTCACGACGAAATAGGCCGCATTGCTCTTGCCCTTGTCCGACGTGACCAGCACGTTCCCCGAGGCGGCGCCGTCGGGCACGCGGAGCTTGATCTCCCGATCCGACCACGAAATGTAGTCCAGGTTGTAATCCCGCGCGGGAAGGAGATTCGAGAGGTCGAGGCTTCCGCTGGATGGAGACTGCTGGCCGGCCCAGGTGAAATACACCTCTGAAGAGCCTTTTTCGAGGCCGAAGTTCATGCCGTAGATCGTAAGCGTGTCCCCGATCCGCGCCGCCGAAGGCTGGATCGGGTTGTCGCTGTTGTTGACGATGTACGGGTCACCCGGCCGGGCGGAGCCCGATGCGGGCAGGGGGATATCGCCCTGGTTCGTGAAAAGAAGACCGCTGCTGCGGCCGCTCTTCGTGATGACGTAGACGATCCCGGAAGTGGCCTCGTCGGGGATGGTCACGCTGATGCGCGTGTCGGTCCACTCTCCGTAGTCCGTGGAGGTCGGGGAGACCCCGGAAATCCTCACCTCGGAGGTATCGCGGTGCTGCCCGAAATTGTGACCGGTGACGATCATCACATCACCGGGTTTCCCCCGGGTCGGGGTGATCGATTCAAGGCGAGGCGGGCTTCCTCCCATGCGCGGGCTGAGCACGACGAACGCCGCAAGGGCGACCACGACCACCGTGGGAATGAAGCCCTTGCTCCTGAGCAGCCGCTGGTGCGGCTTGACCTGGTCGTTGTCAGGGCCCTTTCCGCCGGATTCCCCGGCACTCGGACCCGCCCGGTCTTCACGGGTCATATCATCCGTACGCAGAGGCGTCACTTCCTGTCTCCGCTATTTTTCCTCGTACGGCACGATCTTGATTTCGAGCTCGATATTGTAAAAGTCCTTGCTCTGCTCCTCTGCGTTGGAGAGACCGAGTGGAAAAAAGAGGACCTTTTCTCCAAAGGACAAGGGGATGCTGTAGAATGTGCTGGAATACTTGACCTCCCTGTCCGTGGGCTGCGTAAGCCAGACCTGGCCTTGCGCGACAAGAAGCACCTCCCCGTCTTCCTGGACGTAGGGCGTGCAGAGGAGGTAAATGCGCACATTGTCGCCGTCCAGCCTGACCTTGATGGCCCTGCCGGGAATGGTGAGCTTCGTGCTCTCCGCGTTCCAGATCGCCGTATCCCCCTGCGTGTCGGAGGGCAGCACGCGCGCCGAGATGGTGACGCTCAGGGCCTTGGAGAGCAGTTGCTGCAGGGCCTCCTTGGGGTCCGTCGCCGCTTCCTGGGCATGCGCCCCTGCCACGGCGAGCGTGAGGAGGAGAGGGACGACGACGTTTCGATTCCTCGCCAGATTCCTCATCATGGTTTTTTCCTGGGGAACTCGTTCTCCTTGCCCATGCGCGGCGCCCCGACAGGAATGAGCTTGACGTTCTTGGGGAGAGTCAGCACGGCCTCGAGGCTGGTGTCTCCACCGCCCACCGACTTGAGCAGCGCCTCGACCTTGTCCACCGGGACGGCAAACTGGTATTCGGTGCCGCCGGCAGGAGCCTTGGTGATCTTGACGAAGCCGATGTTCGAGCGTGCGATGGAAAGAGCGGAAGAAACTCCAAGGGCGATCAGCAGGACCGCGGCCAGCACGGCCAGGGGGAGCGGCAGGGACACCTGACGTCTCCACGCCGGAATGGGACGCGGCAGGGGAGAGACGCGGGTGAGAATCGCTCTGCGCACCCTTTCCATCGGCTCCTTCCAATCCCCGATGGGGTCTTCCTGAAGGAGGCGACGCGTCTTCTCGAGTCTTTCAATGACGGCGCGGCACGTCTCACATGACGCCACGTGTTCGCCGATGGCCGTGTCCCAGGGAGGACCGATTTCGCCGTCGAGATACGCGGAAAGAATCTCACGATCAGGACACATAGACATCCCCTTCTGCAAGCGCTGTCACCAGGCGCTCCCTGGCGCGAAAGATCCGCACCTTGACGTTGCTTTCGCTTATCCCAAGGATCGCTCCAATCTCCTTGTAGCTCAGGTCCCCGTACTCCCGAAACACCAGGGGCGCCCTCAGATTGAAAGGCAGGGCATTCAATGCCGTCTGCACGTCCGAGCGTGTTTCTTCCTTCATAAGCTGCCGCTCGCCCGATTCAGATACCCCGGGGGTGAGGCGTGTGAGTTTCGCGTAGGCCGCCTTTTCCCGATTTCTTCTCTTTTCATGGTTGAGTGACAGGTTCTTCACCACGCGGATGAGCCAGTATTTTGACTGTTCGAGGTCGGGCAATAGGTAAGGGCGTTCCATAAGCTTGATGAAGGCTTCATGGCACAAATCCTCTGCAATTTCCCTGTCGCCAGTCACTCGCAAGGAGACGCGGTAAATGACGGGGAACAAGGCGACGTAAACCACGTCAAACGATGGCGGGCGCGCATATTCCGTGTTACTCATTACTAACAACGATTAATTGCCGATGTTACAGCTTTTTATCGGCTTTGACCATGGGCAAAGCGTACCTTCGGCCCGGTCGGGCTGTCCTGTACCTCCATTCCGCGGGAGAGAAGGAGGGCCCTGATCTCGTCTGCCCTCTTGAAATTGCGGCCCTTGCGGGCGCTCTCCCGCTCCTCCAGAAGCCTTTGCGTCTCCTCGTCCAGAGTCACCTCGCTCTGCACGGCCTCGGACAGGCCCAGGGCGAGAATACCATCCATGCGGAGGGCGGCCCCGAGCTTGGGACCCGGCGGCACCGTAGAGTCCCTGAGGAGTGTCCAGAGGTCCGCGAGGCATCTCGGCATGTTGAGGTCTTCCGCGGCGTGCGCCTCGAAGTCGTCGAGGTATTCGCGCGCCCTGCCGGCCGGCTCGGCCGGGTCCCCGGGAGCCTCTTCCTTAAGCTGGATGATTTTCTCCATGACGCCCAGCCTGCCCGACCGGGCGGCGTCCAGGGATTCCCACGTGAATGCGAGCTGCGTGCGATAATGAGCGCCGAGGCAGAAATAGCGATAGTCCAGCGGGTCGTACCCGCGCTCGGTCAGGACCGAGAGCGGGACGAGATTGCCCGTCGATTTCGCCATTTTTTCTTTTCCCATGAGCAGCCACTCGCCGTGCATCCAGTAGTTGACCCACTTTGCCCCGGTGGCCGCTTCCGACTGCGCGATTTCGTTGGTGTGATGCACGGGAGGATGATCGGCACCGCCGCAATGGATGTCGAAATGTTCACCGAGATACTTCATCGACATTGCGCTGCACTCGATGTGCCAGCCGGGATATCCCTTTCCCCACGGCGAATCCCAGAGCATGGCCTGGTGCTCGTACTTGCCTTTTGTAAACCACAGGGCGAAGTCCGCCGGGTTCTTCTTTCCCTCGTCCACGGCGATCCTCGCTCCTGCCTGCAGATCCTGCTTGTCCAGCAGGGCGAGCCTGCCGTAGCCCGGGAACTTGGCGATGTCGAAATAGACATTGCCCCCCGCCGTGTAGGTAAATCCCTTTGCCTCGATCCTGGCGATAAGGTCGATCATGTCCTGGATATGCTCGGTGGCTTTGCAGACCACGGCGGGCATGGCGCATCGCAGGAGGCCGAAATCCCGGAAGAAGGCCTTTGTGTAGAAGTCAGCGATCTGCCAGACCGTTTTGCCCTTCTCACGGGCGCCCTTGAGCATCTTGTCTTCTCCCTCATCCGTGTCGCCGGTGAGGTGGCCGACGTCTGTGACATTCATCACGTGGCGAACCTTGTAGCCGAAATACTCGAGGGTGCGTCTCAGGAGGTCCTCAAAGACATAGGTGCGGAGGTTGCCGACGTGAGCATAGTCGTAGACAGTGGGCCCGCAGCAATACATCCCCACGGTTCGGTTTTCAATCGGGATGAAGCGCTGCATCTCCCTGCCCATCGTGTTCCAGACTTTGAGCTCCACGACATGCCCTCCATGGGTATGCTACTATTTTGACCGTGACAACAGTACGGAAATTGGCGGGCATGATCAAGATCGCGGGGCGGCTGGAAGAAGACGAGCTTCTGGCCGGCCACACCAGTTTCCGCCTCGGGGGACCGGCTGACCTGTTTGCCGCACCGCGGACCCCGGAGGAAGTGGCCCGGATCGTGACGCTCTGCGCGCGGGAATCCGTGCCGTGTTTTGTGCTGGGCGGCGGCACCAACATCCTCGTCTCCGACAAGGGCGTCCGCGGCGTCGTGATCGATCTCACGCTCCTCGGCGGTCTCCAGGCGGAAGGCTCCCTCATCACGGCGCTCGGGGGAACTCCGGTGTCCGCGCTTTCCGAGTTTGCCCTGTCCAGGGGCCTTGCGGGAATGGAGTTCGCCTATTCGCTCCCGGGAAGCGTGGGCGGCGCGGTATGGATGAATGCCCGCTGCTACGAGCGCGAAGTAAGCGATGTGCTGGAGTTCGTCGACTACCTGGATCCAGACTTCGGGCAGCGAAGACTCGCGATGCGCCGCGATGAGTGGGACTACAAGGTCTCCCCGTTTCAGGGAATGCGGGGCGTGATCCTGCGGGCCGGTTTCCGCCTTGCGCCGGGAAATCCGCGGCAGGTCGAAGACCGGATGCAGGAACATCGGCAGGACAGGGAGAAGAAGGGCCATTTCCTCTTCCCCTGCGCGGGAAGCGTGTTCAAGAACAACCGCGCGTTCGGCGCACCCACCGGGGTGATAGTGGATTCACTGGGCATGAAGGGCCGAAGGATCGGCGGCGCCCAGGTGGCCCCCTTCCACGGCAATATCATCGTCAACACGGGAGGCGCAACCGCGCGGGACGTCCTTGCCCTGATCGAGCTTGTGGAGGACGAGGTGCGGCGCCGGCTCGGCTTCCACCTCGAGCGGGAGGTGCTTCTGGTGGGCGAGTGGTAGGGGCGCACCGCGGCACGCAGCAGCATCTAGTTCCCCAGGGCGCACCGCGTGCTCCATGACACCCTCAGTCTGAAATGGCTGATCGCATCCACCGCAGTGGTCGAGACGGTCCATCCTTCGATGCCCGACTCGAGTGAAAGCCTGACATCCTTCCGCTCGAGCTGCAATGCCGCGAGAAAAGTCAGGAGAGGGCTCCTTGCGCTCAGCCGCTCCAGGCGCGATTCCAAGGAGAAGCGCGGACTCCCGCGCGTCTCCTGAAATGCCCCGGTCAGGGAGAGATCGATCCCTCCCGGCTCATTCAATTCCACACCGCTTGCGGCCTCCAGGCTTCCGATTTTCCCCTTCAGCGCCGCTCCACAGCGGCCCGTCTCCTGCAGGATTCCCATCGAATCGCGGCTGATCCTTTTTTCCGCCTCTGCCCGAAAGACCACGACAAAGCCGGCCGGCACGGCGAGAGCCTGCTCGAGCAGGATTCCCATGACTTGGCTGCTCGAAAGACAGGGCTGGGGCGCAAACCCCGGCTGATCGAGGCAGACTGCATATGAGACCTTCACCCTGCCCGCCGTCCCTTCAACGCCGGCCGAGCCTGAAAACGCGGAGCCGGCCGCGGAAGCCTCGCCGCCCGGCCGACGGTACGCGGCGTCGGTCCTGCCAAGGAGCGCCTCCGCGAATAGGTCGGCCCCATGCCATGAACCGTGCAGGAGCATGAAGGAGCCGGGCGGAGCTTTTTCCGAGAAAGAGCCCCCGAGTGTCGCTCCCAGGGAGAGCCCGGGAAAATCCGCTTCGAGCCTCGCTCCGGTTGACGTCATCACGCCTCCGGGATCGGCCGGACGGGAGCGAAACCACTCCTCACCAGAAGGCTCCGGTCTCGATTCAGAGCAGCCGAAAAAGCCCTCCACCCTGAGGCCGCTCCGAGCCTGAAGGCTCGCAAAGCAGCCGCAGGCGCGCGCGCCGTTTGAGCAGGGCAGGTAGAAAAACCCCAGGACATCCGGGACAGGCATACAGAGAAGTCCGGGATCGCCGGGGGGAAGCGACCCGTCCAGGCGCGCGCCGGTGCGTTCCCCGAATACATCGCTTCCCGGAGAAAAGCCGAGAGGATTCGATGCCTCCCTCAGCAGACCCGCCGAGGCAAGAGGGCCGAACACAAGCCGGGGCGACGACAGGGCAAGCGTGGGGAGCGCAGTCTCTGCTCCATCGGCGGACGACGCGCAACCCCGCCAGGCGCAGAAAACGTGAAGGTCGCCATGCGACAGGGCGCACCTCACACCGATCATGGCGTCCAGGCCTGCGCTCGACTCCAGGCTGAGCACGGTTGATTCGCCGCACGCGGGAGAGAGGCTCAGGAGAAAGAGGAGACCGGGAAACAGCCGCCGCACGCAAGTCCATACGTGCGCGGTTTCTCAGTGCTTGACCTGTCCCGCGGCATCTGGCGCATGGCGGTCGCCTTGACCTCTGGGCCGATTCACGGTACTACAATCGGGTGCGGTTGCGCCGCGCATTCGCGGTCACGGTACCTTGCACAAATGTCACGGGGTGCCGTGACCGGGGTAGTCCGTGCAGTTTCCCGTGACATTTTAAGGAGCCTTTGAATGGACATCCTCACCCTCAACTGCGGAAGCTCGTCCTTGAAGTACCAGTTGTACCGCTGGGAAGAAAGGGAAGTGCTCGCCTCGGGCATCGTCGAGCGGGTCACCGTGGGAGGCTCTTTCATCAATCACTACTCGAAGAAAAGCGGGAAGAAAATCAAGAGGGAGCATGATTGCCCGCATCATCGGGAGGCCATCGAGCTGATCGTGCAGACTCTTCTGGATCCCGAGGTCGGCGCCATCAGCGATCTGGCGGAGATCAAGGCCGTGGGGCACAGGGTGGTGCACGGGGGGGACAAGTTCGCCAAGTCGGTCATCATCGACGACAATGCGCTTGCCGCATTCCGCGACCTTGCCGATCTGGCTCCCCTGCACAATCCGCCGAACATCACCGGCATCGAGGCGGCGCGCGAGGTTCTTCCCCACGTCCCCCATTGCGCGATCATGGATACGGCCTGGCACCAGACGATGCCGAAAACGGCATTCATGTATGCATTGCCCTACCACTGGTACGAGAACTATCGGGTCCGCCGCTACGGCTTCCATGGCACTTCGTTCCTGTATGTGGCAAAGAGGGCGTCGGTGCTCCTCGGCAAGGACCCGTTCGCCACGAACCTCATCTGCTTCCATATCGGCAATGGCTCCAGCGCCAACGCCGTCAAGAACGGGGTATCAGTGGATACCTCCATGGGCTTCACGCCCCTTGAGGGCCTGGTGATGGGCACACGCGCCGGCGACCATGATCCGGCCATCGGCTTCTACATCATGCGCAAGGAAGGGCTGCGGCCCGAGGCAATGGACAGCATCCTCAACCGGAAAAGCGGCGTGCTGGGAATCACGGACAAGTTCACCGACAGGCGCGACATCGAGAACGGGGCCTGCCAGGGAGACGAACGCTGCCAGCTTGCAATCGACATCGAAGGCTACCGGCTGAAGAAATACCTCGGCGCATATTACGCGGCAATCGGCCGGGTTGACGCAATCGTTTTCACCGCGGGAGTCGGCGAGCGCGCGCCCATCACCCGGGAGAAATGCCTGGAAGGGCTGGAGGAGATGGGCATCGTCATGGACAGGCGGAAAAACGAGCTTGCCGTGACCCGCAACGCGGAATCCGAGATCACGGGACCCGGATCAAAAGTGCGCATCTACGTCATTCCCACGGATGAAGAGCTGGTCATGACGGAGGACACTCACGCGCTCATCCAGGGCACCTACGACATCCACACGAAGTTTACCTACTCCTTCCAGACCAGGGGATACGTGAACAAGGCCCGGGAGGAAATGCTGAAAGTCGAGCTCGCCGAAAAGAGGGGTCTCGCCGAAGTCGTCGCGCATCCGCGTTAGCTGACCGCAGGGCGGCGGAGGATGCGCGACTGGATCGCCCGGAAAAAACCCCTCATTGCGCGTGAGGTGCGCCGCCTGCTCGAAGAGCGGCGTTCGGACTTCAGCCGCATCAATGCGTGGGGACCTGACGCGTGCACGCGCCTTCGCGCGTTCGCCGCCCGGGGGAAAATGGCGCGCGGCGGGCTGCTCCTCCTGGGCTACGAGATGCACGCCGGCCGCGCAGCGCCGGTGGCCGTGGCGCGGGCGGCGGCCGCCCTCGAGATCATTCACTCCTCCCTTCTGATCCACGACGACATCATGGACAACGACCGCCTGCGCCGCGGCGCCCGTACCGTGTTCGCGCAATACGAGCAGGTGGGGCGCGGCCGACACGCCGCGGACCCCGGCCGGTTCGGCCTTTCCATGGGCATCTGCGCGGGTGACGTCGGCTACTTCGTGGCCTGGGACATCCTCTCCCGATTGCCGGTGGACACGGCAGCCCGGGCGGCGCTTCTTGCAATGGTCTCCCGGGAGCTCGCGTACGTGGGACTTGCGCAAATGCAGGACATCGCCTTCGGCGCGTTCGCGCGTACTCCGGCCCGGGACGAGGTGATTGCCCTCTATCTCTACAAGACGGCCCGCTATACCTTCTCCCTCCCCCTGATGGCGGGGGCCCTGCTCGCGGGGGCAGGCGCCGCGGAGCGGCGGAAGCTCGGCGAGCTGGGCGAGCGCCTCGGGGTCATCTTCCAGGTGCGTGACGATGACCTCGGCATCTTCGGCACCGAAGCGGAAACCGGCAAACCCGTCGGCTCGGATATCCGGGAAGGCAAGAAGACCCTCCTGTACATCGAGCTGTTCCGCAGGGCGCGAGGAGCAGAGAAAAGGGAGCTGGAGGCATTGTTCGGCAAGCCAACTCTGAGCCGGGCCGAGGCCGCGCGCGTGCGGGGTGCAATCGAAAAGCTCGGCGCCAGGAAGACCCTGGAAAGCATGCTGCGGGAGCTTGCCCGGGACGCGAAACGCATCATCGGCTCCCTGCCGATCTCGGAAGCCCATGCCGGGGTGCTGCAGGATATCTGCGCGCGGAGCCTCGAACGGGACCGGTAACGGGGCCCCTCCCCAAGGTCGTGTACACCCTGCCTGTCGCGCCGCGAAGGCAAGGAAGCGCTTGAACGTTCCCGGCAGTTTGGCGATATTGTACCTCGGGAGGCGATGTAGAGTGCCGGGAACAGAGAAACGTCAGATTGAACCTATCCGGTTGTTCAAATCGGATTTCCTCGAGTTCTTCTCCCATGTGAGGCCCGTAACGGTGCTGGTGCTGTGGGTGCCCGTCGCGCTGTTTTTCCTCGTGCGCTCGATCTGGTTTGCCAGCGAGAACACGGCAGCGGCGCGGATCGTGATCGGCCTGCTTGCCGGCTGGTTCCTGTGGACCTTTGTCGAGTACGTCCTGCACAGGTTCCTGTTTCATTTTCACCCGAAGACCGAGAGGCTGAAGAGGGTGTTCTTCAGCGTGCACGGCGTGCATCACGCCCAGCCTCTGTGCCGGACGCGCCTGGTCATGCCGCCGGTAATGAGCATCCCGCTGGCAATCGCGTTCTTCGGCCTGTTTCATCTCGTCTTCGATGTGCTCATCGACCGGCCTGCCTGGTTTTCCCCCCTCTTCGCCGGCTTCGTCGGCGGCTACATCGTCTATGACATGATGCATTACACGCTCCATCACAGCAGGTCGAAGAATCCATACGTTGTGGCCTGCCGATACCAGCACATGCAGCACCACGGCACCTGCCCCAACATGCGCTTCGGGGTGAGCATCCCGATCTGGGACCATGTGTTCGGCACCATGCCGAAAGCCCGGGATAAGAAAGACACCGCGGTTTCCGCACCTGCGGCGCCCGTCAACCCTCGAGAGCCCCACCCGTAGCAGACCCGCCTGACCGCCATCAATGAGCCATGATGTCGTGATCGTGGGAGCCGGGGCGGCCGGCTGCGTATTGGCGTGCCGGTTGAGCGAGGACCGCAGCAGATCGGTGATGCTCCTGGAAGCCGGCCCTGATTATCCCGACATTGCGTCTCTCCCTCCCGAGATCCTCAGCGCTGCGTCCCCTGCGCACACCCATGATTGGGGGTACAGAAGCGAACCCGGCCGGCTGGGCAGGGCCCTTCGTCTGCCCCGCGGAAAGCTTGTCGGCGGCTGCTCGGCCACCAACGCCGCGGCAGCGCTGCGCGGAGCACCCGCGGACTACGACGCCTGGGCCGCAGCCGGCAATCCCGGTTGGTCGTTCTCCGAAGTCCTGCCGTTCTTCCGCCTGCTGGAAAGTGACGCGGATTTCCGGACAGACTGGCACGGCCAGGATGGTCCCCTGCCGATCGAGAGGACCGAGCTCGGCGCGTTGACTGCCGTTCATCGCGCGTTCCTGGAAGCGTGCTGGGCTTCCGGTTTCCCCCGTGTGAACGATCACAATGCCCCCGGTGCGGCAGGGGCCGGACCGATTCCAATGAACACGCGGGCCGGCGTCCGGCAGAGTACCGCACTCATCTACCTTGCGCGCGCGCGCGGGAGACCCAACCTGACCATCCGGGTCGACGCCGCGGTCCATCGCGTTCTTTTCTCCGGCAGGCGGGCAACGGGCGTGGAGCTTGCGCCGTCCGGCGAGTCGATACGCGGCGGCCATGTCATCCTGGCCGCCGGGACGTACGGGAGCCCCGTGATACTCCTGCGTTCCGGGATCGGCCCTGCCGGGCACCTGAAAGAGATCGGTGTCCCTGTCCGGGAGGATCTGGACGGTGTCGGCCGGGGGCTCAGGGATCACCCGCTCCTCGGCTTGCGTTTCTCTGCGCTCCCCCCCGTGCCTCCGGCACCCTTTTTTGGGAGCCTGCTCACTCTGGCCAGCGGGCAGGGCGGGACCGGTCATGATGTGCAGATCCTGCCTTCCTCTGTTCTCGCTACCGACGCGGGCAGAAGCACCACGCGTGCCCATTTCATGGCGTTCGTTTCCATCGTAAAGCCCATCTCCACGGGTAATCTCTCGCTGCGTTCAGCGGATGCCGCTGACCCACCCTGCATCGACCCCGGCTATTTTGCCGACCCCGCTGACATGCCGCGGATGATCGACGCGGTGCGCACCGCGCGGCGGCTTTCCCGAACTCCGGAATTCACGCGCCTCCAGGCGGAGGAGCTGTACCCCGGTGTGGATGTTACCGACTCGGAGCCGGACCTGCGGGCTGCGGTGCTGGCCCGGGTGGAGACCTACCACCACCCCGTGGGGACCTGCCGCATGGGACCAGCGGGGGACCCCCGGGCAGTCGTGGACTCGAGGTGCAGGGTGCACGGCGTGGAGAAGCTGTCCGTCGTGGACGCCTCCGTCATGCCGGTGATTCCTGCGGCAAATACGCATCTGCCGGTCATCATGACCGCCGAGAGATGCGCAGGCTGGCTTTCCGAAGCGTAAGCCTCCTGCCGGCCCGTGATGACGGCCGCGAATGCCACCAGGAGTGGCCGCGAATGCCACCAACTCCGCCAGGAGCGGAAGGGAGTGGCCGCCAAATGCCACGGAACTGCACGGTGTACCGTGCAAGGTACCGTGGCCGCGAATGCCACCAGGAGCGGCCGCCAAATGCCACGGGGTACCGTGGCCGCGTTGACTTTTCCGCCCCCCTCCCCTATTGTAGAAAACAGGACCAAGGAGGGCACGGATGGGCAGCCTGCAGACGCGCTATATGGGAATCGCCATCGCCAACCCGATCGTTGCGGGGGCAAGCGACCTCACGGCAAACGTGGACAGCATCAAGCGGATCGAGGAAGCCGGTGCGGGCGCCGTCGTCCTGAAGAGCCTGTTTGAAGAGCAGATCCAGCTGGAGCGGCTCAAGCTGGAGGAGGACCTGCAGACCGGCAGCGAGCTGTACGCGGAGATGGGCACCATCTTTCCCAAGCTGCAGCATGCGGGGTCGAAGGAACACCTCATGTGGGTGAAGAAATCCCGCGAGGCGGTGAAGATACCGGTTTTCGCGAGCCTGAACGCTGTCAGCCGCGACACCTGGGCCGAATACGCGGGTCAGCTCGCCGATCAGGGCGTCAACGGCCTGGAGCTGAACTTCTTCGCCACTCCCCGGGACTTCGACGTGCGGGGCACGACGGTGGAGGAGGAACAGCTGGAGGCGGTCCGAGAGGTGAAGCACCGCCTTTCCATCCCCATCGCGGTGAAGCTCAGCGTGTTCTACTCCAATCCTCTGCACATGATACACGCGCTGGACAAGGAGGGAGTGAACGGGTTCGTCCTCTTCAACCGCTTCTTCCAGCCCGACATCAACCCGGATACCGAGACGATGGCGCAGCCGTTCAATTTCAGCATCCAGGCGGACAACAGGCTGCCGCTGCGTTTCGCCGGTCTTCTCCATGGCCAGGTCAAGGCAGACGTGTGCGCCAGCACCGGCATCATGAGCGGCAAAGACGTGGCAAAGATGATCCTGGCGGGCGCGTCGACCGTGCAGGTCGTCACCGCGTTGTACCGCAACGGCGTGAAATCGATCCGCTCAATGCTGGACGAGCTCACCCTCTGGATGGACGGGAAGAAATATGCATCCATCGATGCATTCCGCGGAAAGCTGTCGGCCATGAACGCCAAGGACCCCTGGGCGTACACGCGGGCGCAGTACGCAAAGATGCTCCTCAGCCCCAAGGAGTTCACCGAATCAATCAAGGCTTAGTGGTGAGCCCGGCCCGGCCAAGGCGCCGCGGTACCCCGCGGATTCTGCATCGACGTACGCGGCGGATTCTGCATCGACGTACCCGGTTTCCCGAACGGTACTCCGTACGGCTTGCACGGTATTCCGTGCGCCTTCCCGAACGGTATACCGTATGAAACGCAACACCGTGTTGATCGTGGTGGCGGCCATTGCGGGGGTCGTTCTGTTCATCAACCCGCTGCAATACTTTCGCGGAAACGCGGGGAGCGTCGCGCGCCCCGCCGCTGACAAGGCCGCCCTCGCATCCCTTCTGCAGTTCGCGGATTCCCATTGGCGCTCCCCCGAAGACTACGTCGTGTCCAGCTTCGCTTCTCATGACCTCGTCTTTCTCGGGGAGTTTTTCAAGATCCGGCAGAACGTGCTGCTCGTCCAGGGTCTTATCCCGCGACTCTACGCGGCGGGCGTGCGCAATCTCGGGATCGAATATGCTCTCTCCGACGATCAGAAGGACATCGACGCCCTCGTCACAGCTCCCGCGTGGGACGAAGCGAAGGCGCGCGCCATCACCTTCGACTGGCTGGTGACCTGGGGCTACCAGGAATACATCGACCTGTACAAGGCGGCCTGGCAGCTCAACCACGGGCTGCCCGCCGGCGTCAGACCCTTCCGCGTGGTGGGCTTGAACGTCCGGCAGTATTGGGAGTTCCTCAAGAGCAACAAGGACCTGGGTGACCCGCAGACCGTGGCAAAGATTTTTGCGCGCGGCGTCCCGGATGCCCACATGGCGGAAGTGATCGACAGGGAGCTCCTCCAGAAGGGCGAAAAGGCCCTTGTGTACTGCGGCACGCAGCACATCTTCACCCGCTACCGCAGCAGGGAGTACGAGAAGAACGCGGCGGACATGAAGCTACCTGAAACCCGGCGCGCGGGAAACATCATTCATGAGAAGATCGGGGCCCGGGCGTTCTGCATCTCGCTCCATGCGCCGTGGCCGGACAAGAAGCAGAGAAACGGTCTCGCATACCCCGCGGAGGGAGTCATCGACGCCCTGATCACCGCTCTTCCGGCTGACAAGCGAAACGCGGGCTGGGACACGGCGGGCACGCCCCTGGGCGCGCTTCCCGTGCGGACCGGCTCCTATCCGGAGGGCGCCGCGGGCATGACGCTCGCCGACCTTTTCGACGGGTACATCATCCAGGGACCCGTCGCGGAATACACGACAGTCACCCCCATCACGGACTTCGTCCGGCCCGAGGACGGGGACCGGGCCGCCCGGGACTTTCCGGGAGTGAAGACGACACCCCCCACCGTGGCGCAGGTGAACCAGTCCATCGAAGACGACGTGCAGACCGTGGGGAAGCTGCTCGCCCCGTTCAAGTAGAGGACACGCCCCGTGGCGACGCGCGCCCTCGTCGTTCTGTTTCAGGACCGCGACATGCTCGTGCTTGACAAGCCGGCGGGTCTCCATACGGCGCCCCTTCGAAGGGGAGAGACGGAAACGCTCCTCGATGAGGTGATCGCCCGGTTTCCAGAAGTGGCCGCGCTTCCCGGGGTGAAGCCCGTGGAGCCGGGGCTCGTGCACCGCCTCGACCGGGAGACTTCCGGCCTCGTGGTGGTGGCGCGCTCTGCCGAGGCTTTTTCCCTTCTGCGTCGCGCCTTCGCCGCAGGCGGCGCGCGAAAGCTCTACATGGCCGCGTGCGGGGGCGGCAGTGAGGAGGGGTCGGCCGGCGTTTTGATGCACATCGCGAGCAGGTTCGCCCCGTACGGCCCGGGGCGGAAGAGGGTACGCGTCGTGCTCCCCGCGGATGGAAAAAAGGGGTTTGCCCGCCGGGCAACGCGGGAGATCTATGAAACAGACGCGGGGATCGTCTTTCGCGGCGCGGGGCGCGCGCTTCTTTCCGCGCGGATCGTTCGCGGCTTCCGCCACCAGGTGCGGGCCCACCTCTCCTTCCTTGGCTACCCTATCCTGGGGGACCCGTTGTACGGGGCCCCTGTGCCGCCTGATCTGCCGCAGCGCATGTACCTCCATGCGGCGCGCCTGGAGATGGCGCACCCCAGATCGGGCGCGCCGCTCGTGGTGAAATCCCCCCTGCCCGCGGAGTTCCGCGCGGCATTCCCCGATTACAAGGAGCGGAGCTTATGAACGCGAGATTCCAGGACAGAGACGTCATCTCGATCACGGACTTCTCCCGGGAGGAGATTCTTCACCTGTGCGCCGCGGGCAGCCGCATGGCCCTGCTCGAGAAATCGGGAAAACGCAACGAGCTGCGCGATGCCCTCCGTCACCGCACGCTCTCCTACATGTTTTATGAGCCCAGCACCCGCACGCGCACCAGCTTCAATACGGGCATGCGCGAGCTGGGTGGCCGGTATGACGGATTCTCCGGCACGGAGGGCACCTCGGTGATGAAGAGCGAGACGGTGCGGGACACGGTCACGATGATGTGCGCCAACCACAACGACGTGATCGTCATGCGCCACCCGCTGGACGGCTCCCTGCAGTGGGCGGCGGACGTGGCCAATATCCCCGTGATCAACGGAGGGGACGGCAGGAACGAGCACCCCACCCAGGCTCTCCTGGACGTGCTCACCCTCTACGCGCTGAAGGAGGGAAAGCTCGACGGCCTGCGGGTGGGATTCGGCGGAGACCTCTCGCACGGCCGCACCGTGCGGTCCCTCAGCCTCGCCCTGTCCCACTTCGACAATGTCGTCATCCGCTGGGCCGCGGAGGACTTCCTCGGCATGCCGGCGGACCTTGCGGAGCTGCTCGCGTCCCGGGGGGTCCGCGTGGAGCGGGACCGCACGGTGCGGGAGGTGATGCGCCAGGCGGATTTCTACTACATGACCCGGCCCCAGCTCGAACGCATGCCGGGGGTCACGCAGAAGGACATCGTGGTCATGATGAAGCAGTACCGGATCGATCTTGAAAAGATCGAGGGCTTCGACGTGCGGGTGCTCCACCCCCTGCCGGTGAACAGCGAGATCGCGGAAATCGACTACAGGGTGTACTTCACGCCGGCGCAGGCCTTTTTTGCCCAGGCGGAGTTCGGCATCTTCCTGAGGAAGGCGCTCCTGCACGAGATGCTGGGACACGAGGGCTATCGCCGCTACGACGCGCGTCTGCCGGCGGACCTGGGCACCGGCAACAACCGGCTCGCGCGCCGGATCCACGGCGTGAAGCAGAGCGGAATGTTCATCGACAAGATTCACGACGGAACGGTGATCGATCATCTGCAGCCGGGGACGCTCCGGGCCGTGAGCGACGTGCTCGACCTGGAGAATCGCGGCTTCTCCTGCACCACGGCCACCATCGCGGAGAAGCCGAGCCCTTTCATCAAGACCAACATGCGGGAGCTGCCCGAGCGGGACCTGAAGCGGGTGGCTCTCCTGTCGCCGGAGCCGACGATCGACTACGTCAAGGACGGCAGGATGGCGGAAAAATTCGTCTACCTCCTGTGCGCCAACCCCAACTGCATCACCCGGACAATCAACGAGGACGTGCCTCCGCGGTTCTACAATGAAGAAGGGGCCATCCGGTGCCGCTACTGCAGGCGGCCATACACGGTCAGCAGCCGCAAGGTGACCGCGGAGGAAAGGAGCGCGTACCTGGAAGCGCTCCCCCGACGGATCGAACCGGTCGTGTACCCGGACTGACGGATGATCGACCCGCACGTCCATCTCCGTGACTGGAACCAGGCGGCCAAGGAGACCCTGCGGCACGGCCTGGGGGTGGCGTATCGCGCCGGGCTGGACGGCGTTTTCGAGATGCCCAACACCGACCCTCCCCTCACTTCACGTGAGATGATCCTGCGGCGCATCGACGACGCGGATGCCGCCGTGAAGAGCCTCGGGATCAGCATTTTCCACGGGCTGTATGCCGGCGTCACCGCGGTCCCCCGTCAAATCGAGGAGGCGGTGCGCGCCTGGCGGGAGCTCTTCCCCCGGGTGGTCGGCCTGAAGATGTTCGCCGGGCAATCCACGGGCAACATGGGTATCGGCGGCATGGACGCGCAGGCCCTCGTCTACCGGACGCTTGCGGCGCTGGGGTACACGGGCGTGCTCGCCGTGCACTGTGAGAAGGAGGCGCTCATGCGGGCCGAGGTCTGGGACCCTGCCCAGCCGGCAAGCCACGCGCGCGCGCGGCCTCCCGCCGCAGAGGTGGCCTCAGTGGACGACCAGATGAGGCTCGCTGCAGCGGCGTCCTTCCGCGGCACGCTCCATGTCTGCCACATCACCACGCCCTGGGCGGTCGACCTCCTGCGAAACGCGCATGGCGCGGCCGCGGCGGGATTGCGTGTCACCTGCGGCCTCACTCCGCATCACGCCCTGCTCGACGCGGCAATGATGGAGGAAGAGCACGGGCTCCTTCTGAAGGTCAATCCTCCCCTGCGGCCGAAGCCCCTGCCGGCGCTCATGCTGCGCCGACTGCGGGACGGCGCGATCGACTGGATAGAGACGGATCACGCCCCGCACGCGCGCAGGGATAAAACGGATGGTTTTGCATCCGGTGTTCCAGGCCTGCCGTTCTACCCGCGGTTCGTGCGGATGCTGCGTGAAACCGGGGCGGAGGAGGAAACGCTGGTCGAGCTCACGCACGGCGCCATCTGCCGGCAGTTCGGCATCACTGTTGCAAGGAGCGGACGCTCAGCCGATGAGGGTCTTGCCGGGGAATACGAGTTCGACCCGTTTGCCCGGGCTCCAGCAGCAGCTCCATGATTGGAACGTCGAGCCGGCGGCCGAACTTGAAGCCGACCTCTTTCAGGACGCCGCCCACGGAGAAGCCCGGGGCTTCATGCAGCCGCCCGATCCCTCTCCGCCTGCTTTCCCGTATATCGAAAGGATTCGCGGCAGGTCCGCGGCGCTCGCCGGCCTTACCCGGATCCCCTGAGCCATTTCAGCGCCCCCACCGTTGACGGGAAAACCCCCCGCACTCCTTCGATCGCGCCGGGCGCCGCCTGCTGAGACACGGCAAGCACCCGCATTCCCGCATCCAGGGCGGCCCTGATGCCATGCGCGGAATCCTCGATCACCACGCACTCCCCGGGGCGTTTGCCCAGACGTTCGGCCGCGAGCAGGTAGCAATCCGGTGCGGGCTTTGCCTTCGGCACGTCGTCGCACGTGATCACCGGATCAAAGAAGTCGCGAAAGCCCAGGTGCTCGAGAATCAGCGCGGCCTCGAAACGGGCGCTGGAAGTGGCCAGCGCAAGCGGGGTCTCTCTCCAGCGGGCCAGCTCCTCATGAAGACCGGGGAACGCCGTGAGCCCGCCGTTCACCATTGCACGGAAGATCCGTCTTTTTCTTGACAAGAGCTCTTCCGTCGTGACGGACAGCCGGAACACGCGGACCATCTCTTCCGCAATTTCCGGAGTGGACATGCCCGTCATTCTTTCCCGCTCCACCCGGAGAGCCGAGGCCGGGGGCGCGATGCCCGTTTCCGTGCTTGGAATTCCCTGGAGGGTGATATCCCACGCGCTGACGTGCAGAGGTTCAGTGTCGGCAAGAACGCCGTCCATGTCGAGGATGAGAGCTCCGATCTGCATCGCCCTATTTGATCGAATCGGCCCCTCGCGCGCAAGCGCCCGCGTACGGCCCTGCGCCCGTCTCAATCCCGACCCTTTTCCTTCTCTGCGATCCGGCAGAGCTCATCGAAGTCCGGCCCCATGAATGGAATGTCACGGTGGAATACCTCGCCGATCACCAGGAGCCATCCGTAGATGAAGTACAGCCAGCCGTCCTCCACCCGCAGGGTTCGGGCCTCTGCCTGGCTTCGCGCCTGCCGGAGAAATACGAGGTCTCCCCGATAGTTGAAATCCCATGCCGCGCCCTGCGCGGGAAAGGACGCGCTATCCGTGATCGGCGAGCCCGGAGCATCCTTGCCCAGGCCCGTAGCGTTGACCACAAGGGAGCCGGGCACGAGCCCGCGCATCACCGCGTCGTTGTCCTCGGGACGGGGAGTGAGAACGTAGGCAATGGGAACGTCCATGGACTGCCGATGATGAATTTCTTACATCTCCTTCAGGCGCGCCGGGCTGCGATTGGACACAAAGATCTTCGAAGGCCGGTTTTCATCGTGCTGCGGCCGTGCCAGGTACGAGCACAGGGCGACGCTCGAGCCTCCTGCTCCCATGAGGAAAGCCTGGGCACCGCTGATCTCCCAGTGCTGGGCCGGGAGGAAGGCCTCCAGGGCAAGCGCGCTCGAGATCGGGTCCTTGGCCCCGCCGCAGAGACGGCCGTCCTTTTTTGAGATGGAGCTCACCTCGCCCATCTCCGCGCCGAAATCGTCCAATTCATCGAACATGTCCCTGCTCGCGCGCAGCAGGTCGATCTTGTGCGTAGTCACCAGCGCGCCCAGGGACAAGGGGTCCGACTTGATGAATCCCACAACCTGCCTGTAGCGCTCGGGAAGGTCGTGCTGCTTGAGGTCTATTCCCTTCAACTGGCAGTCTCCAAGCTCCAGGTAGCGCGCCCACGCGGGAAACACGCGCATGATCATCGACCTGGTGGTTGAAACTCCGATGAAGTACATTGCGGGCCTGGCCGCAGGCTTCAGATGAAGTTCGCTCAATTTTCTCCTCCATTTTTGATTTTTGACTGGTATTTCTTACAATATTCTTGCATTTGCTGTCAATAGCTAAGCTTAGCTATTGTTTATGCTCACTCGAAGCGCGTACTCGATCTTGCTCCCTTGACCCTGATTCCGGCTCTCACTATCCTTTTCGAGCCCTTCATCATGATAGACAATACTGCTGATCTGCCCAAGGATGCCAGCCGTTCCACCGGAAGCCCCGGAGCAGATGCCACCGAGTACGGCGGCCGCACAAATGCCGCCGAGTACGGTGGCCGTGAGACCGGCCCCCTCATTGTCCAGGGTGACCGCACGATACTTGCCGAGGTGGCAAGCCCGAGATACGCGGAGGCCCGGGATGCCCTCTCGCGCTTCGCGGAGCTGGTGAAATCCCCTGAGCACGTGCACACGTACCGCATCACTCCACTCTCCATCTGGAACGCGTGCGCGGCAGGGGAAAAGGCAGCGGAAATCGTCGAAATGCTTCGCTCGCTGTCCCGGTACCCGGTGCCGGACCACATCGCCTTCGAGATTGAGGACTATGCCGCCCGGTTCGGCAGCCTGACGCTCCACAAGGAGGAGACGCGTCTCGTCCTGGGCTGCCGGGACCGCGGCCTGGCGGAGCTGGTTGCCTCTGACCGGCACGCGGCGCTCCTGCTCGGGGAGCGGGTCTCGGACACGAGCTTCGCCGTGGCGCCCGCGTCACGCGGACGGCTCAAGCTCGCCCTGATCCGAATCGGCTACCCTGTGGACGACCAGGCGGGTTATGCGGCGGGCGAGACATTCGGATTCTCCCTGCGGCCCGCGACGTTCTCCGGAGACCGCCCATTCGCTCCACGCGCATACCAGCGCGCCGCGGCGGACGCGTTTCACGCGGGAGGGAGCGAGAGGGGCGGGTCCGGGGTGATCGTGCTGCCCTGCGGCGCGGGCAAGACCATCGTGGGCATGCTCTGCATGGACCTCTTGCAGACCTCCACGCTCGTGCTCACCACGTGCGTCACCGCGGTGCGTCAGTGGATCGCCGAGCTGATCGATAAAACCGACATCGACCCGGACCTGATCGGGGAGTACACCGGGCAGAAAAAAGAGGTGCGCCCCATCACCGTGTCCACCTACCAGATGCTCACGCACAGGGGCCCGTCCGCCGCCTCCGACCTCGACGAGATCGGGGCCGGAGAAGAACATCGGTATCCACACATATCCCTCTTCGGCAAAAGAGACTGGGGCCTGATAGTCTACGACGAAGTGCACCTCCTCCCGGCTCCGGTCTTTCAGATCACCGCGTCCCTGCAGGCGAGGCGGCGCCTCGGCCTCACCGCGACCCTGGTCAGGGAGGACGGCAAGGAGGATGACGTCTTCGCGCTCATCGGCCCGAAAAAATACGATGTACCGTGGAAAGAGCTGGAAAAGCAGGGCTGGATCGCAAAGGCGGTCTGCACGGAAATCCGCGTCCGGCTGCCCGCGCACATGCAGATGAGCTACGCGGTTGCGGACGCGCGGACAAAGTTTCGCATGGCATCGGAAAACCCCGCCAAGATCGACCTGGTGAAGGCCATCCTCGACTCCCACGCCGGTGAGCCCGCGCTGGTCATCGGCATGTACCTGGACCAGCTCGCCGCAATAGCGGCGCCCCTCGGGCTGCCCGTCATCACGGGCTCCACGCCGCAGCGTGTCCGTGACGGCCTTTACGCGGACTTCAAGGCAGGAAGGATAAGGATCCTCGCCGTATCCAAGGTGGCGAACTTCGCCGTCGATCTGCCGGAGGCGAGTCTGGCAATCCAGGTTTCCGGCACCTTCGGCTCCCGGCAGGAGGAGGCGCAGCGGCTGGGCCGGGTGCTGCGGCCCAAAACGCTGGGCAACCAGGCCTTCTTCTACTCCCTTGTCTCGCGCGACACGGTCGAGCAGGAGTTCGCCCTGAAGAGACAGCTTTTCCTCTGCGAGCAGGGATACACGTACGGGATACGAAACGCGGAGGCCTCGCCGCGGTATTCCGCGGATTCGGCGGCCCTGGCATGAGGCTCTTCCCGTCCGACTGGCAGGGATTCCTCGCACAGCTTGCCGCATGGGGTGAGCTTTCGATTGCCGCCCGACGGACATTTCTCGACGGCGCCGCCCCTGGGCTTTCACTCCTGCCTGCCGGCGGCGACCCTGCCGTCACGGAGCTGCGCGATGCGGGATTGCTCGAAGAATCGGGCGGTCCCGGCTCTCTCGGCATTTCTGAACGATACGTGGCGTTCCACCAGGTCATGAAGTCCCTGGCAAAATATCCCCTGTTCGAGAGTCCCGGGCTTGCCGCGCTCTGCGCGTACCTCTCCGAGCATTACAGTCAGCAGGAGCGGTCTCATCTGCACGAGTCGCTCGCCCTTCTGCCCAACGACCTGCCCCGGATCGCCGGGCTCGTTTCCTCTTTGGAGTGGCTCCAGTCTGCCCTTGCGCGCAGGGGCAGGCCTTCGGAGGAAGCCGCGTGGGAGACCGCCCGCGCAATGCTTTCCTTCTTTGCCGAGCAGAGAGACAGGATTGCGGTGCGCGACCTCGAGGAATACTTCCCCGCGGTGGACAGGGAAGATCTCTGCGCGGCGGCACGCCTGGGCCTCCGGCGCGCCGTGTTCTTTCTCGGGCTCCGCCGGGCGGATCTCGAGCCGCTTCTGGGCATCTGGCCCGCGGCCGCCCGCCGGCTCCGAAGGCTTTCCGTGATCCTCGCCCCCGAGCCGGTGAGCCTCAGCAAGAGGTTCCGTCATCCGTTCCTTGTAGAAGATATGACCACTCTGCTCGTTTCCGCCTGCAGTGCCCCGATTCCCCTCAGGCGGGGCGACGAGAAGCCGTTTGCCAGGTTCAGGGAAGAGACGGCCGCGATGCTGCTCACCGTCCCCGATTGGCTGGAGAGACTCACGGGGCTTTCCCTGGAAGGGAGAATAGACCTCGCCTTCCAGGCGCTTCGCCTCAGCGGCCTGCTCGTGCCCGGCGGCGGCTTCCGCGCTCCCCTCGTACCGGCGCCGGCCGGCGTGCGATGGATCAGCGAACCGCTTGCACAGAGGCACTCCTTCCTGATCAGCGAGCTCATCGGCACACCGCAGCGGCCATCGCGGCTTTTCGACCTCATGGAGGAGGAAGTGAGCTCGGCGGACGGCGCTCGCGAAGACATACTTCCCTGGCTCGTGCAGGCCTTCTCCTACGTGCCCCTCACGACCTTCATCCGGTTCGGCGACTTCGCCGAGTACCAGGCGGCAATCGGCAGCCCCCTGGTCGCCTCGGGCGCGCTCTCTGGATCAGGCAGACCGGGCCTCCGCGGAACGGACGCGCCTGCCGGCTCTTCCCTTGCCACCGAGGAAGCGCTCGAGGAGCTGTGGAAGTCCTTTCTCGGGATCTTCCTCGGTCGATGTCTCCTCGCGCTGGGCGGCGCTGAGGCGGGAGTCACACCGGAGGGCAAGCCGGGCTTTCGCGTGACCGACACCGGCAGGACCCTCCTTGGCCTGCCTCATGATGAGGCGCCGGATGCCGAAGCCGTGACCCAGGGACCGCCGGCGCTCATCGTGCAGCCGAACTTCGAGGTCGTCTTCTTCTCCCCGTCGCCCGGTTTCGAGGCTGCGCTGGGAAGATACTGCGAAAGGGTGGGGAGAGAAGTGGGCGTGCTGTTCCGCATTACGCGGCAGTCCCTCCGGTGGGCCGGGGCCGCGGGAATCGGCGCGGACCAGATTCTGCAGGAGCTTGCCCGGGGCTCGAGGAGCCCCGTGCCCCCGAATGTCGCGCACGAGATACGCGGATGGATGGGAGGCGACAATGAGTAACCCTGTCATGGGCGCCTATCACGGGCTGGCCCTCTGGTCGGAATCGAGCTGCACCCGACCGCTTTCTTTCCTGGACCCCGCCTGGACCGACAGCGAGGCCTGGAGGATCAAGGCCAGGGCGAAAGTGCACGAGCTGCTTTCCTATGATCCGCCGGCGTGCGCGCTCCGCCCCTCGATCGACGACGTGAGGGAAGACGCGGGGCTCGCCATCGAGCGGGTGAGCTACGCGCAGCCATTCGGCCCGAGGACGGAGGGGTTCCTGCTCCGCCCGTCCGCGGCAAAAGCCAGGATGCCGGGCGTGGTCGCCCTGCACGACCACAGCGCCTTCAAATATTTCGGAAAGGAAAAGCTCGTTGCCCTTGATGAGGAGCCGGATATCCTGAAGGAGCTCAAGCGGGAAATGTACGGGGGCCGGTCCTGGGCAACCGAGCTCGCCCGTCGGGGGTACGTTGTCTTCGTGCCCGATCTCTTCCTCTGGGGCTCCCGCAGAATGGATCCACGCGAGGTCCCCGCCCGGTACGTGTCCGAAGTGCTGCACGAGGAGCCGGGAAGCAGAGGATATATCGAGGCATACAACGAGTTTGCCGCGCAATATGAAACACTCGTGGCAAAGACCCTCTTCCTCTCCGGCGCCACCTGGCCGGGCGTCATGGCCTGGGAGGACAGGCGGGCCATGGATTACCTGGCGGGTCGACCGGAAGTCGACCCGCAGCGGCTGGGCTGCTGCGGGCTTTCAGGAGGTGGATTGCGCACGGTGTACCTTGCCGGCCTCGATCCCCGGGTGAAGTGCGCCATCTGCGTGGGATTCATGACCGTGGCGCGGGAAGTGCTGGAGGAGAAAATAGTCGAGCACACCTGGATGTTCCATGTCCCCCATCTCTCGCGCTTCATGGACCTGCCGGACGTGATATCCCTGCACGGACCCGGGCCCTTGATGGTCCAATACAATCGCGAGGACCAGCTCTGGACCCGGGAAGGACAGGAACAGGCGGACGCGAAGCTTACCGCGATTTATTCCAAGCTCCGGGCGCCTGACGGCTACGCGGGGCTCTTCTATTCGGGTCCCCACAAGTTCGATGTGCACATGCAGAATGACGCATTCGCCTGGTTCGACAGGTGGCTCTCATAGACGGAACACTCAAGTGAGCAATCACGCGCGGCGGGGGTGTTCGGCGGGAGTCCTGATGCGCGCTAGGGGCGCGGCCGGGGCAGCATGCTTCCGATCTGCGCGACCCCCGCTTTCCGCCTGCGAAAGACGTGTACCTCCCCGCCGAGGGCGGAGACCGAGCCGTCTCCGTCCACTCGAAGGGCGGCGCCGGACACTATGCCGTACCCTGTGGCGCCCACGGGGCGCAGGGTGAGCAGGGCACGCAGCTCTCCCCAGCCATCGCCTTCACCGTGTGTGTCGCAGATAACCGGGGCAAAGCCGAGGCAGGGAAAAAGCTCGGCGCTCTCTTCATAGCGCGGGTCGGCCCAGCGCACCCAGCAGCGGGCAAGCATGATGCTCCCCGCCGAAACACCGAACAGAGGTTTCCCCTGCCTCCACAGCCGGCGGAGAACCGTCGCGGCGCCATTGCCCTGGAGGACCCGCATGCCTTCCTCCACGTCTCCGCCGGAAATGAAAACGACGTCGGCCTGCTCCAGCACGGCAGTGGCCTTCAGGAGGCTGCCGCGTTTGCCGCAAAGGGGCGCGAGGGTTACACGTCCGGCCCCCGCTTTCTCCAATACGCGGCTGATGAGGAGCCGGAAGGCCGGGTTGTCTCCCGAGGCGGCCCCCACGTACGCCACGCGAGGCCGGGACACCCCGGTTCGCTCGAGTACCGCCTGCACGAGCGGGTCGGGACCTTTCTGCCGTATGGATTGGGGACCGCCGGCAATCAGGTAAAGGGGGGCCCGCTCAACGGACACGCGCGGTCTCCTCGAGAGAAAACGAGCGCTGCGCGAGAAGGAACTTTCCCGATATCTCGGGGAGCAGCAGGCTGACAACCTCCACTTTGATGCCCACGCCGGGACCGAACACGCCGGCCAGTGCTTCTTCCGTCCCGCGCGCCGCCCGCGCGCCACTGCCCTGCTCTCCGATCACCGCGCAGCGCACGAGGCCCGGCGAAACCTGGTCGAGCCTGTACTGCTCCAGGCCGTCGACTTCAGCAAGAGCACGGTCGATCCGCCCGTGCGTGACAGGGCTTCCGTCCGCCGCAATGCAGAGGCTCTTCAGCCTCCCCTCCACGCCGCTCAGCGTGATGCCAAAGCGCCGGCCGCATGGACAAGGTTCTGCCGCGATGCGGCCGATATCCCCGATTTCGAACCGCACGAGCGGACACCAGACATTGCCGAAGGTTGTTGCGGCAATACGGCCGATCCCGCCGGGGCGGACGTGCCCGTCCAGCCGGTCACCCGGCAGAGGCACCATGTCGACGCGGCATGCCGCGGTGTTCTGATGAAGTCTTCCGTGCTCGCATTCCATGAACACGTAGCCGGCCTCGGTCGAGCCGTAGGAGCTCGCGACCGGGGATCCGAATACGCGCCGGATGGCCTTCAGGTGCAGCGCGGAGGGAAACTCGTAGGTAAGGGTAATGAGGGGCGGCTGCCAGGCTTCGACCCCATCCCTTGCCGCCCAGCGCGCCACGCGGGCAAGGAGAGAGGGATTGGCCTCCAGCACGGCCGGCTGATAGTCTGCAATCTCGGACAGGATCCGCTTTTCATGCCCGTCCGGCCACTGTCCGGTGCTGCCGAGCTCATTGAGAAAAAGGAACCTTCCCAGCGTCCGCGCGGACCGTTCAAGAAGCCGGTTCTCCGACCTCGGTCCGACGGAGAGGGCGCTTGCAAGGATGGCCTCCTTGTGGGTGCCCGTGGCAACGCGCGCGCTCACCGGGTTCAGGCTCCACGAGGCGCGCTCGGATGCATCCCACCAGCCCTGATTCCAGATGCTCTCCACCGCTTCGTCCGCCGTGCCGCTGGTGCGCACATAGCTCACTTCCCCTCGCGCGCGCGCCGCGTCCAGGTCGAGGCCGCGGGGAACGAGGCCATAGGGAAATTGGGCCCTGATATCATCCTTGGTGAGCAGCGGAAGGGCGCTGTATCGCTCATCGATGCCGCGGCCAGGCCCGGGGTCGCGGTCTCTCCAGCCCTCGTACATAGGGGTCCGCTCCAGTGCGAGGGCGAGCTCCTGTCTGCAATGTTCTTCGTACAGCGAGCGCGCTGCGGTCACATCGTTGTTCATTCTCCGCTATCCTTCACCGCCGCCCCTCCCTTTGTCCAGCCTGCCCGCGCGGGTCTCTCGCTTGCCGAAGACGCGCTGGTTCATATACTTTGCACTCATATGATTGTGGAAAGCAGCTCCGCGCCTTCCGTCGGCCTTTGGGCCCGGCTCAGAGCATTCGCCGAGCTTACAAAGCCCCGCATCGGCCTTCTGCTGCTCGCCGTTGCCGCCTGTTCGTATTACCTGGGCTCCGGGAGGAGCTTTGACAGCGGCCGGTTTGCCATCCTCATTGTCGCAGTGGCTCTCCTGGCAGCCGGCGTGTTGAGCCTCAACCAGTACTTCGAGCGTGAGCGGGACGCGCGCATGCAGCGCACAAAAGGAAGGCCCCTGCCAAGCGGGCGGCTGCGCCCCCCTCAGGCGCTGACTTTCGGGCTGGCCGGAACCGTATCTTCGGTGCTGCTCTTTGCCCTTGCCGTCAACCTGATCAGCGCGGCGGTCGCCCTCTTTACGCTGGTCAGCTATGTCCTTATCTACACTCCGCTGAAAACCAGGACCGCGTATCACACCACCCTGGGCGCCTTGAGCGGAGGCACCCCGACTCTCCTGGGATGGGCGGCTGCGCGCGGGTCCCTGGAGCCGACGGCGTGGGTCCTGTTCGCGCTGCTCTTCCTCTGGCAGTTTCCCCATTTTCTTGCCATCAACCTCATGTACCGGGAAGACTACGCGCGCGCGGGCATCCGCGTTCTGCCCGGGGAAGATCCTCGCGGCACGAGGACGGCGGTTGCCATCATCGCGCCCACGGTGCTTCTTCTCGCCGCGAGTCTCCTTCCTGTTCCCATGAGACTGCTCAGCCCGCTTTATTTCCTGGCCGCGGTGCCGCTGGGAGCGCTGTTCCTGATCGTCGCCGTGCGGACAGCTGTGCGCCGGGAAAAACGCGACGGACGGTTCCTGCTGAAAGCGTCCGTGCTGTACCTGCCGTGCATTTTCCTGCTCATGACATTGACTCTCGTCTGAGCCCTGTCCGGATCGGCGCGACGCGCGCGCTCATCCGATGCGGAACGCCATCAACAATATGCGGATGAAAATCAGCGCCCAGCCTGCCAGCAGGATAATGAGGGCAACTCTGCGCGCCGCCGAGGTCAGTATGACGAAGAGGGTAAGAAGGGCCAGATAGCCGATAGGTTCCGCAAGCGTGGTGAGGTCCTTCACCGATGGGAGAATGTACTGGACGAGCTGCACGATCACCGAGCCGATGAAACGCGCAATCGTGGAGAGGAATCCGAGGATCTGTGTGAGCAGGTCGGGCTTTGTCACGGGGTCCCTCCCGGCGGGGAGTATACTCCCGCAACCGCCGGGGGAAAAGTGCTTCCCGGAGCCTTCCTGCTGGTGTAATATGCCATGCGCATGGAAAAAGATCCTTCCTCCGCCCCATCGCACAGGCTCAGCAGGGCCGAGGCACTCACCCAGCTCAGAGAGGCGCGCACCATCGAGCAAGGGCCTGTCAGCCTCGATGCAGTGGCCATGCCGATAGCGGTCTTGAACGAGCAGCGCCAGGTGATCTTTGCCAACCTTGCATTCCGGGAATTCGTGGGCGCGCAGAGCCTCGAAGATCTGTGCGGCGACCGACCAGGCGAGCTCCTTGGATGCGCAAACGCGAAAGGCGCGTGCGGGGACTCCGAAGCCTGCCAGTTCTGCGGGGCCGCGCAGGCCATCCGCGAGACCCAGCGGACGCGACGGGCCGCGGTCCGTGAGTGTCATATATCCGCGAGCGCGACGGACCGAAGGCCGGCATATGACTTGCAGGCTCTCACATCGCCATTCGAGATCGGAGGCAAGCCCTACGTCCTCATCAGCTTCAGCGATATCAGCCACCTGAAGCAACGCCAGGCGCTGGAGAGAATCTTCTTCCACGACATCCTGAACACGGCATCCAGCTTCAAAGTCTACCTCGACCTGCTGCGGCGCGGGATTGAGGATGAGGGGAACCTGGGGCTCATAGCCCGCCTTTCGATCATTTCCGATACCCTGGTGGAGGAGATCAATGGCCAGAAGGTCGTCGTCTCGGCCGAAAACGGCACCCTGCAGTGTCAAAGAAATCTGATGGAGTCGACGAGCCTCGCCACACAACTCATAGAGCAGGTGGGGGGGCTGGAGGTCGCGACGGAGCGCTCTATTCGAATCGCGCCATTTTCCGAGTCCTTTTCTTTCGTGAGTGATGATTCGCTGGTGAAACGGATCCTGGGCAACATGCTGAAGAACGCTCTGGAGGCTTCCCCCGCGCGTTCCACCGTGACCGTCGGGTTCGGCAAGGGCACGGACGACCGTGCCTGGTTCAAGGTGCACAACCCCACGTACATCGAGCACATCGTCCAGAAGCAGATATTCCGCCGCTATTTCTCCACAAAGGGAAAAGACAGGGGCCTGGGCACATGGGGCATGAGGCTGCTGGCGGAGGAATACCTTGGAGGGAGTATTTCCTTTACTTCGACGCCGGAGGAGGGCACCACATTCACTCTCACCCTCCCCTTGAAGCCGCGCGATTTCTAACCGGTCGTCCCCGTCCCACGTGCAGGTATCCGTTCACCTCGAACCACGCGCACGCGTCCCCGATGGTCTCTTCCAATGCCCGCGGACGATAGCCCAGGTCACGCGCTGCCCGTTCGTGGCTCACCGTTCGGTTCCCCCGCAGGACGCTGAGGGAGTAACCGGTGAACAACGGCGTCTTGCCCGCGATCCGGGAATACGTGGCGGAGACGGGCGCCCACACGCGCGCAATCCAGAAAGGACACGTCAGTCCGGGAGGCCGGGCTCCCGTGACGCTGCAGACGCGCTGCGCCAGCTCTGCCATCGAGGCCCACCTTCCTCCCACGATGTAGCGGCTCCCCGCGGGTGCGCGCTCCGCGGCAGCCAGGGCAGCCTCGGCCACGTCGCGCACGTCCACCCAGTCGAACCCGCCGTCGACGAGCATGGGCAGACGTCCATTCGCAATGGACATGAGTGCGCTCCCCAGGAGAGAAGGCTTGAAATCCCATGGCCCGATGATGGCAGTGGGATTGAGTATGACCGCATCCAGGCCCGCGGCCGTCGCGCGCCTCACCTCCCCCTCGGCCTGCGCCTTGGAGACCGCGTACGGGGAGGCCGCGCGCGCGTCCACAAAGGGGCGCTCCTCGTCCAGCGGCGCGTCCAGGGGCAGGGGGTCCAGGGCCTCGATGGAGCTGAAGTGCACCAGACGGCGCACCCCCGTCTCCCGGCACGCGGCAATGACGTGACGTGTCCCGACCACGTTCGTCTCCGCCACTTCCCTCATGTCGAAGCGGGTGATCGAGATATGCGCAGCGGCATGGAAAACCACGTCGGTGCCGCGGAAGGCGCGCGCAAGGGATTCGGGGCTCCGCACGTCTCCCTCGATCTTTTCAACATCCAGGCCTTCGAGCCCTCTCGCGTCCTTTCGGACAATCGCGCGTACGCGATGACCCCGGGAAAGCAGCAACCGGGACAGGGTGACCCCGACATGGCCCGTAGCTCCGGTGATGGCAGCAATCATGTTGCGTACCATGGCTTTCTATGCATAGACAGCCACAGTATACCATAATATGCACATTCCTCTATAGTCTGGGGGAATCGAGCACGCCGCAGTGAGACTCCTTTCTGTCATCGTCATTTTTGCATCCCTTGTCGTCGGCTCGTGCGCCGCTGACTCGACTTTTGTCGACAGCCTCGCGTCCGCCGGGAAGCTCGGCATCCCGGTCCAGCAGGCGAGGGGCCTCGAGTCGCGGCTGGGCCAGCTCTTCATCGTGAATGTCGACGGGTTCGGCTATGGAGGGCCCCTTGCCCTGGAGCCGGAGTTCGCCCCCATGGTCGAGCGGCTCCAGATCGGCGGCGTCATTCCGCATTACGGCTCCACGAACTATGAGCGGATTCGGCGCACCAACCGGGCACTGAAGGGGCTGACAAGGCTGCCCCTCCTTGTCTGCTGCGACATTGTGAAAATCAAGGGCGCAGGCGCGGTGGGCACGTTCGGCGACGGTTATGTCGGCGGGTTCCTGGGCAGGTTCAAACGCCTCCCCGATTCCGAGCTGGAAACTCTCGCCCGCTTGAATGCGTTTGTTTTTGCCGCGCTTGGCATCAATGTCGCCCTTGGCCCCACGGTGGACACGAGCACGCGCGACCCGCGGACCCTGGACCGCGCGCGCCTCGTGATCGCCGCGCTGAAGGACTTCGGGCTCGAGCCGGTCCTCAAACATTTTCCCTACCTCCCGGCGCGCGCCAACCTGCACAAACAGTCCCCTGACACCCGGCTGCCGCCTGATGAAGCGGAGACCCGGTTCGCCGTGTTCCAGAAGCTCGCGGACGAGTCGGGGATCATGATGACGACCCACCTGTACGATTCACTGGTGGACACGCGGATAGTCACATTCTCTTCAGCCTGGAACCTGCTCTTGCGCTCGCGAACGGGATTCGGAGGGCTCCTCATGTCGGACGGGCTCCTCATGTTGAGAAACTACACCGACACGAGCATGCTGGCCGCCGGTCCCGGGGACCCAGACGCCGCGGGGATCGATCGAACCGCCTCATGGGCGCTGCGCGCGATCCTCGCGGGCCACGATTTCATCATCGTGGAAGGTTCCGCGGCTCTGACGTACCGCACATTCCAGGGCCTCCTGGCCGTGGGGTGCAGCAACACACCGCTTGGCAATGAGCTGAGAGTGAGAATCGAGGAATCGTACAAGAGGATTGAAAGCTGGAAGCAGGCGAGCGAAGCCTCCCTGCGTCGGGAGGTGGATGTACCTGCTGCGGTCATCAGGACAGTGGTACGGGCTCTTCCCGTCGACGGCCATTCCCTTTCAGACTTCACCTTCGATGCGCGCGCCCTTGCGAGCCTCCAGCCTGCGCTGCGCGCCGCGCAGGCACGACCCTGAGCGCTTTGCCGCGGACCGCCTTGATTGTGACGCGCGTGCCTCCGTGATAGATTCCTCTGATGTCGATCGGCGCGCTCTGGGTGATCTTCTCCCTCTCTTTCCTTCTCTCGCTCAGCGGGGCTTTGATGCCGGGCCCGCTCCTCACGTATACGATCGTGCGCACCCTGCGAACCGAGCAAGGGGGATGGCTCACCGGCGCGCGGGTCATTGCCGGCCATGCCGCGCTGGAAAGCGTGCTGCTCTGCGGCTTGGTGCTCGGCGTCGTGGGGTTTCTCCGGGCCCCGGTGGCGGCGAAGATAATCGGGGTAGGAGGAGCGGCGCTCTTGCTTTATATGGGCATCGGGCTGATCCGTGAGACCGTGCGCGGCAAGGGAATCGATCTCACTGCCGGCGGCCCCAGGTCACCCGGGGAAACCGCGAGCAGAGTGAGCCTGGTGGGCCGCATGGATCCGGTTGTCGCCGGGGCCCTTGTGTCCATGAGCAATCCGTACTGGTGGATCTGGTGGGTCACTGTGGGCGCGGCGTTCCTCCTGCGCTTCGACATCACGCTGGCGCGCTGGCCGGCACTGGTTGCCTTCTTTCTTGGTCACGAGCTCGGAGACCTCGGCTGGTACTCCGCGGTTTCCATCCTGCTGCACCTGGGCCGTCGGAGCATACCGCGCGGCTTGACGGTCGGAATCCTTTCGGTCTGCGGCGTGGCGATAATCGGTTTTAGCGCCTGGCTGGGCATCTCGCCGTTCCTGGTGAAATGAAATGCAGGACGACGCAGTCGCGAACCGCTGGGTGATCGCCGTGATGGGAACTGTCCTCATGCTCTGCCTGGGAACGGTGTACGCGTGGAGCTTCTTCCAGGGCCTGCTCGTGAGAGAGTTCAGGGACGTCTTCGGGTGGACCAACTCCCAGGTTGCCTGGATATTCTCATTCGCCATATTCTTCCTTGGCGTGACGGCCGCGTGGGGAGGCGCGCAGCTCTCGAAGAGGAACCCCCGGACTCTGGCGATGATCGGCGCGTCGCTGTTCGCCGCCGGCTGCGGCGTCTCAGCGTTCGCCTTCAGCATGAAGTCCCTGGCCTTCCTGTACATCGGCTACGGAGTGATGGGCGGGATAGGCCTCGGGCTCGGGTACGTGACACCGGTTGCCACGATCGCCAGATGGTTCCCGGACAGGAAAGGCCTGGCCACGGGCATGGTCGTCATGGGCTTCGGTCTCGGGGCCCTGTTCATGAGCAAGGTCCTCGCCCCCCTCCTCCTCGATCTGACCGGCAGGAACCTCGTATCCGTTTTCCTCCTGCTGGGCGGCGTGTTTCTGGTCCTCGGCGTCGGATCTGCCGGTTTCATGAAAAATCCGCCCGCAGGCTGGCTGCCGAAAGGGTGTGCAGAGCCCACTTTGAAGGCGGCATGCGTCGAGAGAGAAGAGATCCCTTTAGGAAAGGCCATACTGTCCGGCCGCTTCCTATCCCTGTGGATCGTCTTCTTCTGCAACATCACGGCAGGCATTTCAATCATCAGCTTCCAATCCCCCCTGTTTCAGGATTTGTGGAAACGCTTCAGCCCTGAGCTGGCCGCCGCGACTCTCGCAGGCTTCGGCGCGACCCTGGTGGCCGTCAGCTCGCTGTTCAACGGCGCCGGCCGATTCCTCTGGGGCGCGGCATCGGACCGGCTCGGCAGGTCCCGGACCTTCCGCGTGATGCTGGCCTCCGAGGTGCTCGTTTTCGTTCTCCTCGTGATCACGAAAAACCCGTGGGTTTTCGCCGTCATGGTGTGCTGGGTCCTGCTCTGCTACGGGGGCGGGTTTGGCGCCATGCCTTCTTTTATCGGTGATGTGTTCGGCTCGCGGCTGATGCCTGCGGTCTACGGCGCCATCCTGACGGCCTGGGCCGCCGCGGGGGTCGTGGGTCCGCAGATTTTCGCGGCGCTCCAGGACCGTATGAGCCCGGCCGGGGCGTCCACCTGGTCTTTCATCATTGCGGGCGGGTTCGTGATTCTCGGGCTGGGGCTGTCTTTCTTTTTATCCGATGGTTCGATTGGGGAGAAAGTTGAGAGCGAAGAGCGGGATCGCGCGTGAATGCAGCTTCAGCCTGCAGGCGGGGGGGACAGGGGGATCAGATAACATTCGCTGATCCCCCTCGCTCCCGGCTTCTCTTTCTATTGCACGAAGACGGAATTGGCCTGCGCGCCCGCGCCGGGGAGGTCCGTCTTTGTTGTTCCTGTCCAGTAGCAGGCAACGGTCGTGCCGCTGCTGGCGTAGTACCCCGCCGTGTAGACCGTTCCCCCCGACACGTAGATTGAAGATGCATTGGCGCCCGCACCGGGGAGGTCCGTCTTTACTGTACCTGTCCAGTACGAGGCGATTGACGCCGTGGCAGCGTTGTATTGTCCCGCAGTGTAGATCGTCCCGCCCGAAACGAACAGGGAAGAGGCATTCGCGCCGTTGGTGCCCGGGAGATCCTGCTTGCTGGTTCCCGTCCAGTAGCAGGCCGTGGATGTTGTAGCGGTGTTGTACGCGGTGTTGTACTGCCCTGCCGTGTAGATGGTCCCTCCCGAGAAATAGATGGAATTGGCATTCGCGCCGCCGGTGCCGGGGAGATCCTGCTTGCTGGTTCCCGTCCAGTAGCAGGCGATGGAGGTAGTGTCGGCGTCGTACACTCCCGCTGTGTAGATCGTGCCGCCTGACACGAAAATGGAATTGGCATTCGCGCCGCCGGTGCCGGGGAGATCCTGCTTGCTGGTTCCCGTCCAGTAGCAGGCGATGGAGGTCGTGCCATTGTTATAGAAGCCTGCCGTGTAGACCGTGCCGCCCGACACAAAAATGGAAGATGCGCTGGCCTGGTTGACACCAGTGCCGTCCCCGGGGAGGTCGGTCTTGGTGGTTCCCGTCCAGTAGCAGGCCACATTTGTCGTGCCGTTGAAGTAGTACCCCGCGGCATAGACCGTGCTGCCGGAGACGAAGACGGAGTTGGCAACCGCGGAGTCCGAAGCGTTGCCGTCGCCGGGGAGGTCGGTCTTCACGCCGTTCAGCCAGTAAGCGGCGATACTGGTAGTGCCACTGACCGTGCGGGTGCTGTAAAATCCGGCCGCGTAAATGTTGGGAGGTGCGCTCGCGTTGGAAGCGGCAATCGTGATGCCGCCGCTCTGGTCGATTGTGGCGACCGCGGGATTGTCATCCTGGTCCGTGCCGCTGACAAGATAGACATTATTGGCACTATCGAAATGGACCCCGTTCTTTTCCACCATTGTGAGGTAAGAGCTCAGGTAGTCCAGAAGGAAGAGCTTGAGCTGGTCGAGGGCATGCTGCAAGGCCCAATCGATGAAGCGCTGGATCCTCTTATTGGAGACTTTAACCTTCGACAGATCGAAAGTGCCGATGATGTGGGCCCGGGACACCATGAAAAACGGTCTGGAGGGGTGGGGGGAAACCCGCCAATAGACTCCGATGGTTGTTCCCTTGTCGATCTGGAGCTTTCCGAAAGAAAATCCTTTCCTGTTCTCTGCGTACCCGATGATGACCTTCGCGTCTTCGCTTACGCCCATGACGTGGTAGACCCACCCGAACCGGCCTCTGAAGGTGTCATTTTTCTCTGCGCATTCCGGGAGAACGGACGTCAGCTTTCCGCTGTCTTCGTCGATGACCGACTCTATCTTTTTCGAAGAGTAGACCCACGCACCCGGCATTCCATCATTCCGGGTCCCGATGATGATTGCATGTCCGCTTCCGGACACCGTTCTCGCATTCGCCCCATCCGTGACCGGCGCAATGCCCAAAGCGTCCACGCAATTGACGACCGTGCCGTCATCCGTCATGCTCTTGATGTCGAGCTGAGCGCTGTCCTCAGTGACGAGGACACCCTGGTTCCGGGTCGTGTCGGTCCCCACCGTCAAGGTCTTGGCTGCAGTGCTTGTGGAGGCGCCAGGTGTGGGAGCCTGGCTCATATTCGGCAGCGAGCAGGCGATGAATATGAGCGCCAGTGGAACGAGTACTATGAAGAGGATATGTCTCTGCATCATGAGTCGGCCTCCTTCAGTCAATTTCAATAATTGTGCCGAACATTAATACAAGATGGTATCCCATTATTTCGAATTTATCCAGTCTTCACGTCCGGACAAAAAAAGGTCATTCCCATTCCTCTTTTGGCGAGCACCCGGTTGGTCAGGCCGTGCGTGTTACGACAAACAGAGGTATAATTCCAGTATGACAGGAGCAATGGTATGAAGAAATGCTTTTCCACGATCCTGGGACCGGGAATAATCCTTCTTGCCGCGCTTGTTGCGCTTGCAGGATGTCCGACCTCCACGAGTTCCTCTTCCGGCGTCTACACCGCCGGATTTTATACCAGCGGCACGGCCAGCGTCGCCTGCTACTGGACAAACAACGTGAGGACCGACTTGCCCGGCGACGGCAACACTTCGCACTCCGCGGTTGCCAACTCCGTCTTCGTTTCCGGCAGCACGGTCTATGCCGCGGGGTACTACTTCAACGGCGCGACGGCCGTGGCCTGCTACTGGACGAACGGCGTGAAGACCGACCTCCCCGTCCCCGGCGGCGCGACTCAGGCCCAAGCATTGTCCATATTCGTGTCGGGCGGCACGGTCTACACAGCAGGGTTTTACAGCGTTGCGGGGACCTCCACCGCCTGCTACTGGACAGATACAACAAGGCAGGACCTCCTCGGCCTCGGCGGAGCGAATGCCAATTCCATCTTCGTGTCAGGTGGCACGATCTACACTGCGGGAGTGTATGACGCGAGCACGCTCCCGTCCGTCGCCTGCTACTGGACGGGAATCAGCCCCGCGCAAAACCTCCCCGGCGCCAACAACGCGAATGCCAATTCCTTGTTCGTTTCGGGTGGGACGATCTACACTGCGGGACAGTACGACGTTGCCCCGGGGCCCTCTGTCGCTTGCTTCTGGACGGGAACCACCAAGCAGGACCTCGCCACCGGTACGAACGGAGCGAATGCCTCTTCCCTGTTCGTGTCGGGCGGGACGATCTACACTGCAGGACAATACAACGCTGCCACGGCGTCAATCGCCTGCTACTGGACAGATACAACAAAGCAGGACCTCCCCGGGGCAGGCGCGAATGCATCTTCAATCTACGTGTCAGGGGGAACGGTCTACACGGCGGGTTACTACACCAGCAGCGGAACGACCGTTGCCTGCTACTGGACAGGAACAACAAAGACCGACCTCCCCGGCGCGGGCGCGCAGGCCAATTCCATCTTCGTGCAGTAAAATGCAACCGGCAGGCGATTATTGTCCGCCGGCGCACTGCAATCCTGATATCTGTCCAATTGTAGGTTGCTGTTCGGCGTCATATACTTCTATTCGTGAGGCGACATAAGTAGAATGGCTCCTCCGGAGGATATGTCGTGAAGACAAGGGCTGTCAGCCTGCTGACTTTTGCAGCTCTCCTGCTCATCTCTGCTGACGCCTTTTCTGCAACCAAGACCTGGACGGGCAACACCACCTGGAGTACGGGCGCTCGCTGGAACCCAAGCCCTCCCGTTGCGGGGGACGACGTGATCATCTTCAGCGGGACCTGCACGCTCAATGTCACCCCACCCGTGCTGAACAGCCTCACGATCAACTCCGGCGCCACGCTCACCAACAATGCTGCATTCATAGCCCCTCTGAACGTTACGGGGAACGTGATAATCAACGGCACATTCACGGCAACACAGGCTCAGACCAACACCGTGCTGATTGTCGGAGGAAACCTGACGGTCACCGGCACCCTGAACACGACCGCGGTGACGGGTTTGGCCACTGCAACTCCGACCAATCCCACGCCGGTCGTGAGCCTGACGGGAACCGGCAGCACCTGCAATATCTACTCCGGTGGTACGATCACTACAGGGAACAACAGCTTCAACTTTACGGGGAACCTGACCTTCGGCGCCAGCGGCCTCACCGGGGGCACACTGGATTTCAGCGGCGCATTGGCCAATGGCGCGGGAAACAACAACACCACCTACATCGAAGTGGACGGAACGCTCAGCTCGGCAGCCGGCGCGACGACCGCCAGCGCCTTCAACTGCGGGGCCAGCGGGGACGGGTCCATCCGCGCTCATGGGAACCTGAATTTTACGAACATCACCTACACGCCGGGGTACGTGCGACTCTGGATCCTCGACCCCGTGAGCCTCACATCGAGCGGGGCTGCCTTTGCCTGCGTGAGAATCGGGAGCAGCGGCCTGAACTACTATGGAGCGCTCACCCTGCTGGATAACCTTCACATTACAGGCATTGACCCGACCGGAACGACGGGCGTATTCACGACCGTCAACCCGACGGGTACGCCGAACAATGCAGTCATCACTGCTGATTCCTTCAACGTCAATGGCTTCACCGTCACGATAGACCATCAAGGCTTAAACGCCATGGACAATGTCGTGAACATGGGTGTCCTCACCCCTGCCACCTTCACCAATCCCGGCACATTTTCTTTCACCGCCATCTCCACGCTGACACCGGCTGGCTGTGTTTTCAATACCATCCAGATAGGCAATGTCCCGGCAGCGTTGACACTGGCCGGCCAGCTCACGCTTACAGGGGACTGGCTTAACCTGGGCGGGACGCTGACCGCGGGCGGGAACACCGTGATCTTCGCCCCGACTGCCGCTTCCGTCGCGCAAGGGGCAGGCGCCGTCAATCCTTCCGCATCCATTACGGGTAACAACACTTTCGCCAACTTCACCTGCAATACGGTGCCGGGCGCGACCTTGTATTTTACCGGCGCCAAAACGCAAACTGTAACAGGCGCTTTTGCAATTGCCGGCACGAGCGGGAATCAGGTGAGCTTGCTCAGCAGCGCAAGCGGCACTGCATGGCTTCTGAACGTGCCGGGCGCTGCAACTGCAACCGTCGCCTGGGCGGAGGTGAAGGATAGCACGGCCAGCGGCGGCACAGCGATGCCGATCACCCCAACGAACAGCACCAACCTGGGGGGGAATAACGCAAATTGGAATTTCGGCGGCGGCGGCGCGAGCATCACCTGGCAGGGCGGCGGCGTGCGCCCCAACGACTGGAACCTGGGAACCAATTGGGTCGGCAATATCATACCCGGCGTTACTGACAACGTCACCATTCCTCCCGCAGCGAACAATCCATCCCTTACTTCGAATGTCGCCGTCAACACGCTCACGATCAACGCCAGCGGGAATCTGAACCTCGCAACCTTCAATCTGTCTGTCACTGGCGTACTGAACCTCCAGTCGGGCGGAACGCTTCAGCTCCAGGGTCAGGCCAGCCAGACGGTCACCGGCTCGCCATTGACCCTCTCCGGAACCGTTCAATACAACGGGCCAGGAAGTTATACAGGCCTGCTGTTGGGGACAAGCTACGTAAATCTGGGGTTTACAGGCGGTGGGACCTATACCCTGAATGCGCCCGTCAGCACAACCGGCAGCCTCGCGTTCAGCGGGAGCTCCACTCTCAAATTGAATGGCAACAACCTCACCGTCGGCACAACCATCACGGCGGCAGGAACGCTGGATGCATCCGGAGGCGGGAATGTCACGGCGGGAGGAAATGTCGACTTTACCGGAGGAGCATTTATCAAGGGCGCGGGGAGCTTCATCTTCAACGGCACCACGAGTCTGACAACCGCGGGATCGATTTTCAACAACATCCAGATCGGGGCCGGCTCCGGAGGGTCTTTGACGCTGGCAGACCCCCTTACGGTGAACGGCACAATCACGGTAGCGGCCGGGGGAACGACTACATTTGTCGTTTCGAATCGGACCGTGAATACAACAGCTAATGTCAACCTGACCAACCTCACGACATTCACCAGCACGGGGTCGACATTCGTCTTTGACGGGATCTCGCAGCTGACCAGCGCGACGAAGATATTCAACAACATCACGGTGGGCACGGCGACCGTCCCGGGCGCCCTGACCCTGGTGGACAACCTCACCCTCACGGGCAATATCAGCGTGGGGGCGGCGGCAAACTCCACCTTTACCGT
>Ga0187870_1000343_pt1 | contig 56147 bp, 37 predicted proteins | sample June2016WEW_13_1_3_FD_132974 | JGI IMG/M metagenome (GOLD analysis project Ga0187870, IMG submission 132974) | Peatland microbial communities from SPRUCE experiment site at the Marcell Experimental Forest, Minnesota, USA - June2016WEW_13_150 | ecosystem: Environmental > Terrestrial > Soil >...
CAGGTGGTGATCTGGTCGCAGCCCAGCCCGCAGCACTGGTGGCTGGGCAAAGGTCTGCTGTGGAAGGTCATCGTGCCGATGGTCACCTCGCCCGTGGCGGGCCTGGTGCTGGGCGCCCTGGTCATGGCCTTGCTTTACCTGCTCCTGCACCAGGCGCGCCCGGCGAAAGTGAACCGCTTTTTCGGCGTGGCCCAAATGTTCAGCGCCGCCGGCATGGGCGTCATGCACGGCACCAATGACGCCCAGAAGACCATGGGCATCATCGCCCTGAGCCTGCTGGGCGCCACCACGGCCGGCCAGTTCAAGAATTTGCCGCCCTGGCTCTGGTTCCTGCACACGCCCCAGCCGGCGCCGAACAAGGACCTGGAAATTGCCGTCTGGATCAAGGTCGTGTGCGCGCTGGTGATGGCCTCCGGCACCGCCGTGGGGGGCTGGCGCATCATCCGGACCCTGGGGCATAAAATGGTGAGGCTCCACCCCATCAACGGCTTTGCCGCCGAGACCAGTTCCGCCCTGGTGATTTGCACCGCCACGCACCTGGGCATCCCGGTCTCGACCACCCATAATATCTCGGCCGCCATCATGGGCGTTGGCGCCGCCCGCCGCCTCAATGCCATCAAGTGGATCGTGGTCGAGCGCATGGTCTGGGCCTGGCTCCTCACCATCCCGGTCACCGGCGCGCTCGCCTACGCCCTGGTGCGGCTGTTGCGCGCCCTGGCATAGCGTGCTGACCCGGACGATTCGCCGCCCGGCGGAACACGTCCCAGGTCCGCAGGGCGGCCCATGCCTGTGGGGTGCGGGCGCTCTTACCACGCCCCGCTACACGCGTCCACGCAGCCGCGCGGCTCCGAATCCCGATTCCGAATCGGGACTACCGCGTTCTTTACGCCTTTCAGGTCGTTACGCTGTGCGCCCCCCTCCCGATTCGGAATCGGGATTCAATGACAAATTACCATTTCTCAATACTCAATTACCATTGAACCGCCACGCGTGACGCCGCTAGGGGCGGCGGTTCATTGAGAAATGGTCATTGAGTAATGGTAATTTGTCATCCGAGTGAGGCGGCGGGCTGCGCATTTGGGGGCGCAGGCAGCACCGCCAGCCGCCGCCTGGAGGCCGGGGCGACTTTCGGCGCATGGGCGTCCATGAACTGGTCACCGAGATGAAACTGGTTATGAAACGGCCCCCTAAGCACCCCGGCCCTACTTGGCCATTACCACATCGGTATCCTCCTCCGCTCGGGCTGCAGCCTCGGCCGAGGGGAGCGGCCGGGAGGAAGCGGAGCCTTCCAGGAGGACGGCTTGGTGATCGGTGACGCGCTCGCCGGTCTTGTGGAACTTGACGCTCACGAGCTGGCTGACGCCCTGCTCCCGCATGGTTATGCCATAGAGCACGTCCGCCATGCTGATGGTGCGCTTGTTGTGGGTGATGATGATGAACTGGCAGTGGAGGAGGAACCGCTGCAGGATGCGGAGGAAGCGGTTGATGTTCGCTTCGTCCAGCGGCGCGTCCAACTCGTCCAGCAGGCAGAAGGGGCTGGGCTTGACCTGGTAGATGGAGAACAGGAGCGCGACGGCGGTCATGGTTTGTTCGCCCCCGGAGAGCAGCGAGATGGTCTGCAACTGCTTGCCGGGCGGGCGGGCGACGATGTCGATGCCGCTCTCAAGCAGGTCGTTCTCGTCCAGGAGCAGCAGGTCGGCCTTGCCGCCATCGAAAACTTCGGTGAACAGCGCGCGGAAGTTTTCGCGGACCTGCTCGAAAGTTTGCTTGAACATCTGGCGCGTCTGGGCGTTGATGCGGTTGATCACCTCCAGCAGTTGGGCCTTGGCCTGGAGGAGGTCGTCGTGCTGTTGGCTGAGGAACTGGTAGCGTTCCTCGGTCTCTTCGTATTCCTCGATGGCGACGAGGTTGACGGGACCCATTTCGTCAAGGCGCTGTTGCAGGGCCTCGACCTGCTGGGCCACCGTGGTCCAAGACGTGGCCACCCCGGCGGCGGCCATCTCATCCGGGGTCAGCACGTGGATTTTGGGCGGGCCTTCGTCGGCGAAAGTAATGGTGATGCACTCGCTGCGGACGTCGTCGAGCCGAATGTGGTATTTCTCCTGCACCCGCTGGCGCAGGTTCTGGGCCGCCATGGTTTTCTGGGCCAACTGGATTTCGAGGGCCGAGCGCTGCTCCTGGACTTCGCCCAGGTGGCGGCGCTGCTCGCGCAGGGCCTCCTCGCGGGCGGCCACCGCGGCCTCCTGCGCCTGTTTTTGCGCCAGCAACTCGGCGGTCTGGGCGTTCTCCTGTTCCCGCTCCTGGTCCAGGCTCTGAATCTGACGGCGTGAATCCTGGATTTCCGATTCGGCCTGTTCCTGGCGCGTGTCGCAATCACCCAGTTCGCTCCGGCGCTGCTCGATGAACTGGCTCAGTTCCTGGCGGCGCTGGTCGAGCGACTGCTGCTGTTGCTCGTAGGCGGCGCACATCTGTTGCGCCGTGGCCAGGGCGACTCGGCTCTCCGTCAGGCCGGCGTTGGCCGCGTCGCGTTGCTGGCGCAAGGTCTCCAGGCGGGCGGCCGCCTCGGCCACTTGCGCCTGGTGCGCCTGCTCGCGGGCTTCCAGTTCGCCCGCTTTGGCGCCCAGCCCGGCGCGCTTTTCCAAACCCTCCCGCTCCTGCGCGGCGAGACTCTCGATCTCGTAAACGACCGTGTCGATCTTTTGATGCAGCAAGCGGTGCGAATTCCCCAGGACGTTGAACTCGCCCTGGTGGGTGGCAATGGCCACTTCCTGCGCGCGCAGTTCGGTCTGGGCCTGCTGCAGGCCGGCCTGGAGTTGGCTCTGCTCGCCCTGGAGCCCGCCTCGCTGGCGGCTGATTTGGGCCACCTGCTGCTGCACGCGCACCACGGCCGCCTCGAGGTCGGCGATTTGGTTCCTGCGGCCCAGAATCGAAGCGGGCGCGTGGCCGTCGCCATTGCCGCCGCTGGAACCGCCGGTATAGACCCCGTGCGCGCTGAGGACCTCGCCGCCCAGGGTCACGTAATGGAAGGCGCCGCGGCTGGCGATCCAGGCAACGGTGGCGGCGTTGAGGTCCCGCACGATGCGCGTCGTGCCCAGCAGGCCCTGGAGGAGCGGACGGATGGAGGCCTCGCTCTGCACGACCTCCAGCGCGGCAAGAGGCACGCCATCCAGTTCAATGGCCGACAGCGCCGCCGGAGCGCCGGCATCCTGCCGGCCCGGCCCCGCCTCCGAGCCACGGTTTAGAGTGGTCGCCGCCTGGGCCTGGCCGTTGCGCGCGAAGGCCAGCGGGGCGATACTCGCCCGGCCTTTCTGGTTCGCCGCCAGGTCGGCGAGGATCTGCTGGGCGGACTCCGCCTGCTCGGTCAGCACCAGTTGCAGGTGATGGCCAAGGGCCGTTTCGATGGCCGTGACGAATTGGTCGGGCACGTGGATTTTGTCCGCCAGGGAGCCGAGCACGTGCTGCGACTGCTGGAGGGCGGCCAGGGAACCGGCGCTGAAGCCTTCGTGGCCGGCCTGGAGTTGTTCCAGCACATCCAGCCGGGAACGTTTTTCGGCCTGCTGCTGCAGAACCTGGTCGAGCTGCCTGGCGGCGGAGTCCAATTCCTCCTGGATTTGGCCCAGGCGCTCTTGGCGCTCTTCAACCGTGCCGCGCTGGGTCTGGACACTGCGTTTGCTGGCCTCCACATTGGCCGCGAACTCCTGCAAGCGGGTTTCGAGCCGCGCGCGTTCCTCCTCGAGCTGGATTTTCTCGGCCGAGAGCTTGTCGAGCCGGACGACATTGCCCTGCTTTTGCAGGTCGAGGGCGTTGATTTCGTTGCGCAGCCGGCTCAAGTCCTGGGCGGCCGCAAAAGCGGCGGCCTGGGTCTGGCGCAAGGTCTCCTGGCACCCGCGCAGGTCTTGCTCGACGCCCTGGAGGGCTTCCTGTTTGGCGGCCAGGGCCTGGCGGTGTGCCTCGCGGGCGGCGGCGGAAGCGGCCAGATGCTCGGTGGCCGCGCTGAGTTCCGCCTCGGCCGCCCGGCGGCGCTCTTCGGCCTGGGTGATGTCGGCCAGGGCCTTGGCATTCTGGAGGGCGAATTCGCGGAGACGCTCCTGGTTGAAATGAATGCGGCTTTGGCGCTGGTCGCTTTCGCTCTTGAGTTGGAGGCCGTGCTGCTGGCTCAGGCCGATTTGGTGTTCGAGCTCGGAAAGCCGGCTGCGGCGTTGCGCCATTTCATCCTCGTCGCGCAGGAGGTCGGCGGAGGCGGCCTCGAGGTCGTGGCGAAGGCCCTCGGCCGCCGCCTGGCGCTCGTTGATTTCGACCTGGAGCACGTCAAAGTGGTGGCGGGCGAGCTGGGTGTCGAGGTGCTGGAGTTCCTGGGCAAGCTGTTTGTACCGGCGCGCCTTGGCGGCCTGGCGCTGGAGGGAGCCGATTTGGCGCTTGACCTCGCGGACCAGGTCCGCCACGCGCAGGAGATTCTGCTCGGTGTACTCCAGTTTGCGGAGGGCCTCTTTCCTTTGCGCTTTGTACTTCGTGATGCCGGCGGCTTCTTCGAAGATCATCCGGCGGTCCTCGGGCTTGCTGGAGAGAATCTGCGTGATGTTGCCCTGGGCCATGATGCTGTAGCTGGTCCGGCCCAGGCCGGTGCCCATGAACAGATGCTGGATGTCCTTGAGGCGGCAAGGAATTTTGTTGACGTAGTACTCGCTGCCCCCGTCGCGGAAGACGCGCCGCGTGATGGTCACTTCGTGGTAAGCAACTTCGACGCCTGCGGCGCTCAGGTGGTCCTGATCCACGCCGCCGATCGTCAGCGAAACCTCGGCCATCCCCAAAGGCTTGCGCCCGTCGGTGCCGTTAAAAATCACGTCCGCCATCTCCTCGCCACGCAACGCCTTGGCGGATTGCTCGCCCAGCACCCAACGCACTGCGTCGGACACGTTGGACTTGCCACACCCATTGGGGCCCACGATCGCGGTGACCCCGGGCTGAAAGTTCAGGGCCGTTTTGTTGGCAAAGGACTTAAATCCCAGGACCGTTAGATTCTTCAGATACATGATTTTCTTAAAACAACCAAGGCACGCGCCTCGAGTAAAGCAAAAACCACAACCTACAGGATACAACCGTCAGCCTAGCACAACTAATGGGTGAGGAACCGAGATTTGAATTGTGCCAACAACCGCTAAAAACTATGAATGCCGGTCAAATATGCCGCTGCCATTATTTATACACAATAGGCGCTCGCATTTCAACTACTTTTTGGAAATAATTTTCCGGGCCAGACCGAAGCCATACTTCGCGAGATTGGCGCCTGAACAAACGACTTTATGCAGCCAAATGCAGGAAGGCACACCAGGCCCTTACGGGCACCCGCCCACCTGTCCGTGCCGTTTGGCGGTTTGTCAACCAAACTCCCTGGCCGTGGGGGTGAGGCGGAACTCTGGCTATTGGCTATTGGCTATCGGCCGGCAGTCAAACTCCCTGCCCGTGGGGGTGAGGCGGCGCATCCTGACACTGCCACCAACTCCACTCTACCCGCGCGCAGCGCGGCATTCTTCCGCCCTGTAGGGGCGGATACATACCAGCCCAGGGCAAGGCCCGTCCCGCTCCGAGCGGGACGGGCCGCCACCCTGGGTAAAGCGCAAAAATGGATCACCCCCCTCCCATGCGCTCTGAGCGCATGGGAGGGGGGAAGGGGGGAGGGCTTCCGCCCGCGCTCGGTCGCAGTGTCGGGATGCGCCCGCCGTGAGGCCGAACCGGGCAGCCGAATCGGCGCCCGCCTCAAAAAACTCAGCCGTCTCCTTACATTGCTTACATTGGCCCTGTTGGGGACATTGGGAGTTTTTGGCCCTTTTGGAGCGGCCGCCAGCCAGGTCTTGGAAAGCGGCTGGGCTTATGGACAGTGGCTTCCCCCCCAAGAGGTGAGCAATGGCGCACTGGCGCCGGAAACAGCCCCGCGTCCTTTTGGACCTTCGGTCCGCCCGGCGGCCGTTTATGAGCCTTGTTCGGTCACCCCCCCCGAGGCGAGCCGGGAGTTTCGCGCCGCCTGGGTGGCGACGGTGGCGAACATCGACTGGCCCTCGAGAAATAACCTCGGCACGGCGGAACAAAAGGCGGAGCTAATCGCCATCCTGAATCGGGCCGCGCAGCTCAAGCTCAATGTCGTCATTTTCCAGGTCAGGCCCGCCTGCGATGCCCTGTATGCGTCGAGGCTTGAGCCGTGGTCGGAATACCTGACCGGCGCGATGGGCAAGCCGCCGGAGCCTTACTACGACCCGCTGGCCTTCGCGGTGGAAGAGGCGCACCAGCGCGGTTTGGAACTGCACGCCTGGTTCAACCCCTATCGCGCCGGCTATAACGCCCCCCAATCGCCGCCGGCCCCCTCCCACATCAGCCAAACCCGGCCGCACCTGGTGAAGCGCTATGGGAAATACCTGTGGCTGGACCCGGGTGAGCGGGAGGTGCAGGACTACTCGCTGAGCGTCGTCCTGGACGTGGTCAGGCGTTACGACATCGATGGCGTCCATTTCGACGATTACTTTTACCCTTACACGGAACGGGATGCGTCGGGCAAAGACCTGGATTTCCCCGATGGGCCGAGCTGGCAGCGTTTTGGGGCTCCGGGCAAGCTGAGCCGCGAGGATTGGCGGCGCGAAAACGTCAATGCGTTCCTGCGGCGCGTGTATAACTCGATCAAGGCGGAGAAGCCCTGGGTCAAGTTGGGTCTCAGCCCGTTCGGCATCTGGCGCCCGGGCTACCCGCCGCAAATCCGGGGCTACGATGCTTACGCGAAGCTTTACGCCGACTCCCGCAAATGGCTGGCGGAGGGCTGGCTGGATTATTTCGCGCCCCAGCTTTACTGGGGCATCGAGCCCCCGCCACAAAGCTTCCCGGTCCTGCTCAAATGGTGGGGCCAACAAAACGCCAAAGGGCGGCTCCTGGTGGCGGGCCTGGACTCGACCAAGGTCGGGCGCCGGTGGCAGCCCGAGGAAATCGTCAATCAAATCCGCTTGTCGCGCAGACAACCCGGCGTCGGGGGCCACGTTCATTGGAACATGAAAAGCCTGATGGGCAAGAGCGCCCTGGCTGAGGCGCTGGAGCGCGCCGTCTATACCCAGCCCGCGCTGGTGCCGGCCGCACCGTGGCTGGGGCCGAAACGGCTGGGAAAACCAAGCCTGGCCGCCAGCCAGGGCAAAGGGGGAGGGGGCCTGCAAATCAGTTGGAGCGCTGCCGGGGCGCAACCGGTCTCGCACTGGTTGCTGCAAACGCGCGCCGGTGGCCAGTGGCAAACGGAAATCCTGCCCGGCAAGGCCTCGGGCCGGCTCTGGCACGGAACGGCCCCGGAGGTAATAGCCGTCTCGGCGGTGGATCGCAATGGCAACGCCAGCCCAAAGGCGGCAGTGCAAGCGACCGGCCAGGACTGAGGAAATCCGCCATCGCCTGCGCTCCCCAATCCGAGGAATCGTTACGGCCAAGGCCGAGGCCGGTGATCTTGGAAGGGCTGTAAGCCGAGTTCTGTCTGCCCCGCTCTTTCTGAAGTGCTCGCCTCCGGTCAAAACCGCCGAGCGCTTGAGAAAGAGCGGGGGAGAGAATCATTTGTCTCAGCGGCCAATACCCGGGACCGCCCCGCTCCTTCTAAGACTCCGGCAGCGGCCCTGGTGCGCTCAGAGTCTTAGAAGGAGCGGGGTGGAGCGGGCCGCTCCGCAGTCCCCTATTTGGCCTTGCACCCGATGGGGTTTTCCGTGCCTCCGCGCTTGCGCTTGGAGCGGTGGGCTCTTACCCCGCCATTTCACCCTTACCCAACCCTTCCTGAGACCTGCCGGCAGCCACCAGGACAAAGGCGCAGGAGCGCCGGCCCGCAGTGGACACCACTACTCTGCCGACGGCTTCAGGAAGGGCTGGGCGGTTTGTTTTCTGTGGCACTGTCCGTCGGAATGCCTCTCGGCATTACCGCCCGCGTGCATCCCGAGGCGCGCCTTCTTGCAAAGGCGCCTCCGGGTTACGCGGCATCGCGCCCTACGGTGCTCGGACTTTCCTCCCCCGGCTCGCGCCGGGAGCGATCCTCCGCCCTTCCAAAATCAAGAGCAATATACCAGACCTGGAAGGGGTAACAAAGTTAAAAAAGTTAAAAAACGACGCGACTTGGTTTGCGCAAGCTCCCTGCGCGCCTGCAGGCGCACAGCTCTTTCAACTTGTTCAACTCAATTCTCAATGGACCTCTCCGGGCAGGCTCGATGCCAGAGGTGGTCTGAGGCGCAGCCTCGCTAACCATTGCTCAGTCGACCGCGGCCAAATCCATGTCCGGCGTGTAAAAGAGGACGCGCCCGCAGTTGCTGCAAGTGATGATTTCCTTTTCGGCCTGGCAGAAGACGAGCAATTGCGGGGGCAGGCGCATGTGGCAGCCGCCGCAAACCCCGTGCTGGACGCCGACCACGACATGCTCGCCCCTGGAGCGGACGAGGCGGTCGTAGCGCGCGCGCTCGGTCTCGCCCACCGCCGCGGCCAGGTCCTCGCGGTTGGCCTGGAGGCCGGCCAACTCCATTTTCAGGTTCTGTTCCCGCGTGGCGAGTTGGGCCAGTTGGTCGGCCACGAGCTGGCGCGTGTCGTTCGCTGCCTGGGTGGCCCGGGAGATCTCTTTTTGCACCGCCTCCTCCTGTTCCATTAACGCGATTTCCTGGTCCTCGAGCTTGAAAATGGCCTCTTTGCAGAGCTGGATTTCGTGGGCCAGCGCGCGGTACTCCTCGTTCTTCCGGGTCTGGAACTGCTGGAGGCTATACCTGGTCACGAGTTCCTTTTTGGCCTTGATCTCCAGTTCCAGCCCGTCGCGCCCCAATCCAATCTGCCGCAGCCGGGCTCTGGCGTTGTCCAGCTCCGCCTGCGCGGTGACGGCCCTGGCGCGGAGCATCTGCTGTTCCGGCTCGATGTGGTCCAGCTCGGCCTGGACCCGGCGTATTTGCCGGTCACGCTCCTGGAGGCGGAGTAATTTCTGGATGGTCTCAGTCATGTCCGTAAATCCACTAGCCGCTAACAGGGTATCTGCCCCGGTGCGGCAAGTCAATTGGCAGTGTAGTGGCGCCAGCGGGCAGGGCGCATCCCGACACTGCCACCAATTCCACTTTGCCCGCGCGCAGCGCGGCATTCTTCCGCCCGCGCCCGGGAGCAGTGTCAGGATGCGCCCGCCTTACGCGCCGCCCCATCTTCAGGATTGCTTTGCGCCCCGGCTCCGGCTTAGGCTGAGGGCAAGATGGCGCACAGGCCGGCGCAGCACTGGGCCGACGGTCGGGACACTCATGGCCGCCGATAAAACGGGAGCACAATTCGTGGCGAAACCAAAGCCGAACCAGCCGCAGGCACCCAAGCCGGCCCAGGCAGCCGCCGGCGCACAGGGGCGGAGGGGCCCGGAGATGACTGAGGTCCTGCTTTCCACCGGGCGCAAGTGGTTGTTCAGCCTGGTGGGGTTTGTGTTGTTGCCGCTCCTGGTGCTGGCCGGGCTGGAATTGGTCTTGCGCCTGGCGGGCTGCGGCTACCCGACGGCCTTCTTCCAGCGCATTCGCATCGGCAACCAGGAGTGCCTGGTGGAGAACGACAAATTCGGGCTAAGGTTTTTCCCGCCTGAACTGGCGCGCAGCCCGCCGCCCGTAGTGATGAAGGCGAACAAGGGGGCGCGCGCTTACCGCATCTTCCTGCTGGGCGAATCGGCGGCCTTGGGCGACCCCGCGCCCGCTTACGGGGCGGGGCGGTATCTCCAAATGCTGTTGCGGGAGCGTTTTCCCGACGTGGAGTTCGAGGTCATCTGCGGCGCGCTGACCGCGATCAATTCCCATGCGGTCCTGCCCATCGCCCGCGAATGCGCCCGCCGCCAGGGCGACTTGTGGATTGTCTATATGGGCAACAATGAGATGGTCGGGCCCTTCGGCGCGACCGCCATCTCGGGGTCGCAATCGCCGCCGCTCTGGCAAGTGCGGCTGAGCCTGGGGGCCCAAGAGACGCGCCTGGGGCAAGTGCTCCTGACCCTGGGCCGGAAGCTGGCCGGGTCGGCCAAACACCGCTCCGCCTGGGGCGAGATGCAAATGTTCATGGAAAATCGCATCGCCCCGCAGGACCCTCGCAAGGAAGCGGTTTATCGGAGCTTCCGCAGAAACCTGGAAGATATTCTGTGGGCGGGCCGCCGCACGGGTGTGCCGATTATTCTCTGCACGGTGGGGGTCAATCTCAAGGACTGCCCGCCTTTCGCCTCGCTGCTCGACGCCGGCCTGACGGCGGCCGAGGGCCAGTCCCATGCCAGACTCTGCGCCGCAGCCCTCAAGGCCGAGGCGGCAGGCGACTTTGCCGGGGCGGCCCAAAAACTCGAACAAGCCGCCAGGATCGATCCCCGGTTCGCTGAGCTTCAGTTTCGCTGGGGCGAATGTCTCTTGCGGCTCGCCCTGGAAACCAACGCCGGCGAGACGCCTGCGCCACTAGCGGCGCGAGGGCATTTCCAGGCGGCGTGTGATGCTGACGCGCTGCCATTCCGCGCGGACTCGCCCCTCAACGCCATCCTCGGCCAAGCCGCCCGCCAATTTGCCGGCCCCGGCCTGGCGCTGTGCGATGCGGCCGCTGTGTTGGCCACCAACAGTCCCGTGGGCATCGCCGGCAGCGAAGCCTTTTGGGAACACGTTCATTTTAATTTCGATGGCAACTACCTTCTGGCGCGAGCCTGGGCGGAGGCGGCGGAAGGTTTTCTGCCCGCCGCCGCGACCAACCGGGCATCGGCGGGCTGGGCCTCGCAGGCGGCGTGTGAGCAGCGCTTGGGGCTGACGGATTGGAACCGCTGCGCCGTCCTGGACGACCTGCTCCAACGGTTGTCGCGGCCGCCTTTCACCGGACAGCTCAATCATACACAACGGGTCGAGGAGGTTCGGGGCCAAATGCGGGCCTTGCGCCGGGGGATGGACCGTGCCGCGGCGGCCAAGGCGCGCGCAGTCTATCTGGCGGCCTTGAAAGAGGCGCCCGAGGACCACCGTTTGCACGAGAACTTCGCCCAGTTTCTGGAGGCCGTCGGTGAGCTGCCTCAAGCCGTGGCCGAGTGGCAGCGGGTGCGCGGGTTGATCCCGCAGCATCCCGTGGCCTATTTGCAGGCGGGGCGGCTGCTGGTGCGGCAGGGCGAGCTGGTGGCCGGGCGAGCGCTGCTCTTGCAGGCCGTGAAAATGCGCCCCGACCTGGCAGAAGGCTGGCTGGAGCTGGGGAACATCCACGCGCTGGAAGGTGAACCTGAGCTTGCCCTCAAGGAATACGAGCGTGTGCGCCAACTGGCGCCACAGGACCCGCGGGCATATTACCACATCGGCAAGGCGCTCTCGAAGTTGAATCGCCGGGCTGAAGCCAGCGCCAGTTTGCGCCATGCGCTCCAGTTGCGACCCGATTATTGGGAGGGACATTACGCCCTCGGGGAAGAATTGGCCTTGGCCGGCCAGAGCGCCGGGGCGCGCAAGGAGTTCGAGGAAGTCATCCGCCTCAAGCCGGATTACCCCATGGCGCATCTGAACTTGGGCGTCGCCCTGGTCCAGGAAGGGGATTTTGACAAGGCCTTGCGGCATCTGGAAGAGGCGGCGCGCCTGGACCCCAGGAACCAGGCGGCGCGCGAGTATCTCGACCAGCTCCGGGCCAGGAGGCGCTGATGCAGGGAGTGCGCCGGCTCGCCCGCTGAGCTTAAGCAGGCAACTATTCAACCAGGCGCACGTACGTATCGAGCAACCGCAAATAAAGGCGGTAGTGTTCGAGCGACACCCCTGGGGGCGTCTGGTGATCCACGCTGGGAATGAAGCCGCCCGTGCGCATGAGCGGCAGGAGCCGCTCGAACTCGGCCCGCATCGCCGCTTCGCCGCGGTTCATCGTCATCTTGTCGAAATGCCCGACCATCAGCAGGCGCGGGTAGCGCCGGCGCAGTTCCATCCCATCCACGCCCGCCTGCCGCTCGAGCGGCAGGACCCCGTTGACCCCCAGTTCGGCCAGCCACGGCACCAGCAGCGTCACGTCCCCGTCCGTGTCAACTAAGGGCAGGATGTTGCGCTCCAGCAACCGCGGCACCAGTTGGCGGTAATAGGGCGCGACGAACTCCTGGAACGTCCGCCGCGAGATCATGGGCCCGTGATTGTAGGACATGTCTTCGGCGATGGTGATGAAGGTCGGCAGGCAGACCGACAGGATTTTGTCGAGCAGGCCGAGGTTGAATTCGAGCAGGTCCCGGTTGATGGCGTGGAGCAACTCCGGCTGGTCGCCAAAGGCGAACATCAGCTTCTGAAAGCCCATCAGTGTGCGCGGAAACCAAAAGAAACCCTCGAACGTGCACCATACCACCGCCTCGCCCCGGTGTTGGCGCTCCGCCCAGGGCGCCATGCTCTGGATGGCCGCGTCATGGCAGGGAAACAGGTCCGGCCGGAGGCGGCGGTAATCGTCCATGTTGGCGACGCTGCCCTCGACATGATGCTGCGTGGCCGCGATGGTTGGAGCGGTGGTGCTGAACCAGAACTGCTGGTAAGGGTCCAGCCCGAAGTAGTGGGCCAAGTCGAAGACCTGGTTGAAATGCAACCGGGACGGCAACCCTTCCTGGTGCCAGCGTTTGATCGTCTCGTCCCACCACATCGCCCATTCCCAGCGGGGCAACCGATCCACCGCCTGGAAATTCATCACCGCCCGAAAACGTTCAACATGGTTCATGGCCTGCATACGTGCGACCCCAACCCATTCCAGCGCCCTGGGCCGGCGCTGGCGCCATCGTGGGGGCCAGACAACCAAAGCGCCGGCAAGGTGTCAAGCTGCTGAGGGGCGCAGCGTTTAGACCGGCGCAGCCACTTTTTGGCTTGCGCAGAACGGGCGGACGCACAAGATACGTGCAGATGAGAGGCGCACTTTCAGCGATGGGAAGCGCGGTTCTGGACTGGTACTGGCAGCAGGGAGTGCAGCGCAGCGGTGAGCACGACTTGAGCGGCGCCTGGCTGGACCAGCTCTACCAGGTTCGGGACACGGCCCTGGCGGTGGAGGAGGCTTCGGCCTCCGGCCGGCCGTGCCTGGCTTTGTGGGGGCCTTCGCAGAGCGGGAAATCCACCCTGCTCTCCCGTTACCTGGATGCCCCGGCCCACCCCGAGGCCGTCTCCGCCTTGCAATGGGCGAGCGATGCCCCGGTGGCGTTCGTGGGGCGGCCTGACAAACTCGGTTGCGTGCACCTCAATCCCTACAACCAGCAGCGCGATGCCTCCGGCTGCGTCACGCGTTTTACCTTGTGCCGGGAAGTGGCCGACCCGCGCCACCCGGTGGAACTGGAGCTGGCCTCCGAGGCACAAGTGCTCCATGCGCTGGCGGCCGGCTACCTCATGGAGTGTGACACCCGCTCGGCCGAGGCGCGGGAGACGTTCCACGAGGCCGGCAATCTCGACCAGCGAATCTCGGAATTGAAAACCCGGTTCCGCGCCCAGGCCGTGGCCAGCCGCCCCGTGCGGGAAGGGCTTCAGAGCGCGCTGAACGTGCTCGATGACCTCATCGCCGCGGACTGGGCGCGCTATCGCAACCTGCGGCCGGATTGGAAAAGCTTGCGCCCGCGCCTGGCGTCCGACCCGCTGCTGCGCAGTGACGCCGGCGCCCTGGCGGACTTTGCGGCCTGGCTGTTCTGGGACGGCCAACCGGACCTCACCGGCCTTTGGCAAAAGCTGCTGGCGCAACGGCGCAGCATCCTCGGCCTGGCTGCCGGACGGCCGATTCTCTGCTCCTACGAAGCGGCGCGCCTGTTCCTGGACATCGATGCCTATCGCAAGCTGCAACAGGAACGGGACGAGGTGGACACTGGACCCACCGGGCCGGGTGGGACAGGACAAGCCGCCGCACTGACAGGCAAGGAGGCCTGCTTCTACTACCTGCCGGGCGAGCGCGCGTTTTGCATTGGCGCTGGCTTGCCGAATCGGTTGTTTGCCGAGACGGCTGAGTTCGGCCTCTGGCAAGGACTGGTCTGGGAGATGACCTTGCCGGTCAATGCCGCCTTGTTGCCCGAGGATTCGCCGGCCGCGCGGTTGCTGCGCGAGGCGGACCTGCTGGACTTTCCCGGTGTGGCGCTGACCTATCCCGGCGGCCAACGCAAACGAGCCGACCAGATGTCGCCCGTGCAGTTGCTGACCGAGGTGTTGAAACGGGGCAAGACGGCCAGCATCGTCGTGACTCGCTCGCGCCAACTGGGGATGGACGGGTTCTCGCTGCTGAATCGCATCCAGGCGCCGCCCGCGCAACCGGCGCAGTTGCTGGCCGGCATCCAGGCCTGGGTGCGCGCCCTGGGCCAGCCCTGGCCCCCGCCGCCAGGGACTCTGCCCATCAACCTGGTGCTCACCTTCGCGGCGCGCCTGGTCAACGGCGTGGTCGATAGCCTCCAGCTTCAGCGTGCTTCGGCCGATTTCTCCCCGGTGTTCGATTTCCTCAACAAACTGGGCGACCTGGCCAACCCCCAATGGGTGCAGTTCTTTACCACCACCTATCCGCGGTTCGATGAAGGTTGCATCCGTGGAGGCAGCGCCGAACTGGAGGCGGCCGCGCGGCTGATCTCCAGCAGCGAGGATTTCCGCCGCCACCTGGGCAGTTGCATGGAGTCGCTCCGGGCCATGATCCGTGGCGGCGGGGCCGAGGGAGACGGCGGCAACGATTATTTGCTCGAGGCGCTGGCGGCCCAGGCCCGGCAGTCGCGGGTGCCGGTGTTGCTGGGCAGGCGGGGGCAAGAGTTGCGGCAGCAATTTGCCGCGCTCCTGGCCGAGGCGCTGCCGGCCGAGGCCGCCGGCGAGAAGCGGCGCCGCCAGGAACTCGAGGCCTGGGCCCGGGCGCTGGAGGAGGCCATCGACCGTTTCCGGCAGCAGCACCCGGCAACTGACGGCGCGGCACAGGTGAGCCAGCGGCTGCGCGCCTTGCTGAACGTGGACCCGGAGTTGTTGGAACCGGTCCCGCTCGGCAGCCAAAACCCGGACTGGCGGGGCTATGTGGAACGGCAACTCTTGCGCTGGCGGGAGCTGGGCAAGGGCCGCGACGGCGACTGGAACGACCTGGGCCTGAGGGACGCGGCCACCACCAGCCGGCACCTGGGCTACCTGGCAGAATATACGCTCTTGCGCGGCAACGCCCACCAGTGGCTGCGCGAAAACCTGGGCCATTTGAGCAACCACGTTGAGGCGACCCAAGCGCGCCGCCTCCTGGCGGTGCGCCTGGGAGAGCTGATTTGCTTCGGGGTGGATGGCCGGCCGGCGCATCGTGGGTTCGAGTCTGGGGGCAGCGCCGAGGCCGATGTGAGTGCCGCCACCATCCAGCCTCGTCTGCGCGGCTATGCGGAGCGGGAGCAACGCGATGCCGAAGAGCGAAGCGACCGGCAATCGCCGCATTACTTGGGATTCCTGGCCCTGTTTTTGCGGCACCTGAACAGCGTGAAAGCGGCCCCCGCCAGCGCCCGCCCACGGCAGCCGGGCGACGATGAACTGACGCGGCTGGCGGCGAGTTTTGCTTGATTATGGATGCACCAGAGCCAATGTCCCGGGGCGAATGGACGCCAGGGGATGCCCCGTCGCCGAGCGAGTCCTTGGCCGCCAGCCCTGAGCCGGCCGCCCAGCCCACCGTGATCGACCTTTTTGCGGACACCGGGCACCACTTTGCCTTCGTGCCCTTTACCAACCGGCAGCTCCGCGACAACCCGGAGTTGGAAAAGCTGTGCCGCAACAGCGATTTCCCCTGGTGCGAGGCCCGCGACAGCACGGGCACGCCCCTCCGCTGGCTGCGCTACCAGTTTGCCCAGCGCGAAGTCAACGGCCTGCCGGCCGAGGAGAGCGGCGTGCTGCTGGCCCTGGAGACCAACCTTGGCAACGCGGCGCGCGGCTGGGCCCTGCAACCGGAGGAGCCCGTGAACGCGACCGAGGCCGCCAAATACACGCCGGCGGACAAAGTGGCCACGCCGTACGTATTCCCCGACGCGACGCGGCAACCGGCCGGCGGAGTGCAGCGGCTCACCGTGTATCTGCCGGTCGTGCCAACCGCGCCGCGCGATTCCTCCGCCCTGGCGCGCTCGGTGAGCCTGGAACTGGAGATTCACTGGCTCGAGGCCGTGGGCAAGATGGTGGACGTGGACCTCATCGTGGATTTTGGCAACACCCGCTCGGTGGCCCTGCTGCTGACCCGCAGCCAGGCGGCGCGCGGGACCTTGTCCGAAATCACCCAGCCCGTGCGCTTTGGCTACCGGAAGGAGGAGCCGCAGCCCGCCCCCAAGGAGCGGGAGGACCCTTTTGCCATGGTCGATTCCTGGCTGGTGCTGCAGGAAACCACCTTTGCCAACCTTGAGCCCTTGGACCACAAGCTGCCGCCGCATCTGCCGCAACCCGTTGAGGACTTGCGTTGGGAGGAATTCTCGACCGGCGTGTGGCCGCTCAAGAAGAAGGGCGAGCGAGTCGTGGCCCGCACCTTGCGCCAACCGCACCTCTTCGTGGAAATGTCCCCCGCCATCCTGGGGCCGCCGGCGGCGGACATCCTGGCCAACCTGGAACCCAGCGCCGGCGGCAATTACTTCCTCAGCTCGCCCAAGCGCTACCTGTGGGACCAGACGCCGGTCGGGGACCTGGGCCACGTGGGCCTGACGTTCTGGACGATGAACGTACAGCGCTGGCACCCCAACTCGAGGAACGTCCAGGCCGGCAAGGCGCTCGAGAAACTCTCCGGCACCGTGCTGCGGTTCCTGGACCAGAATGGGGCCGATTGGAACCTGGCCGATGATGCCTCGCACTGCCCGCCGCCCGAACGGGCGAGCGCCGCCGCGCGCCCGCCCTCCCGGCCGCACGAACCGGCCTATCCACGGGCCGATGCCCTCACCTGGGCGGCGCTGGCCGTGCTGGAGGCGGCTTACCGGCAACTGCAATCCGCCGCCGGGCGGCCCGCCGGCCAGCCCTTCGTCCGTGCCCGCCTGGCCTCGGTGATGGTGACGTTCCCGCCCGGCTGGACGGCGCAGGAACTGGCGGCCTACCGGCGCAAATGGCAGAAGGCGCTGGACATCTTCTCGCTTACGCACTTTGCCGACCGCCGCTTGGTGAGCGCCGGCGGCGACCGCCCCACCCTGAGCATGGAGTTGGACGAAGCGGTGGCGGCCCAACTGCCGTTGATCTTTGACGAGATGCGGCGGCTGGGCGAACGGGGAGAGAATTGGCTGGAACTGATCGGCCGCGGTCACGGCACGACGGCGCGCGCCCGGGTGTTGAACCTCGACATCGGCGGCGGCACGACCGATGTCACGCTGGTCGAATACCAGGACGTGCGCGCGGGCGAAGGCGTGGACCTGATTGCCACCGTCCTTTACCGGGACAGCAGCACCATCGCCGGCGACGGCCTGGTGCGACGCATTATCGAATCCGTCCTGCTGCCGGCGCTGGGCCAAGGTCTGGCGGAAGAGGACCGGCGGGCTTTTGCCGGGCTGCTGGCCCGCCAGAAAGGGGAGGACCGCGCCCGGTGGAACCGCCTCACCCGCCAGGTGTTGCTGCCGATCGTGCATGGCTGGCTGGGCGCCGCCGCGCGGGAAGAGTCCACCGCCCAACCCACGCCCACCCCGCGGCAACTGCGTGTGAATCTGCATCTGATCGAGGAATTCAACTCGCTGTGCGAAAACGCCGGCGTCCCCGGCCGGCTGCTGGACCCGGACACGGCGCTGGTCTATTCGCAGGAGCGGCTGCGGGACTGCATTCACGAGAGTTTCGCCGGGCTGTTCCGCGCGCTGGCAAAAGTGGTCGAGGCCTTCGATTGCGACCTGGTGCTGGTGAGTGGCAAGCCCTCCGAGCTGGCAGCCTTGCGGAACTTGCTGCGGGCGGAATTGCCCCTGCTGCCCCAACGCATCCTTTTCACCAAGGACGCCTTGGTCGGGGAATGGTACCCCTTGAGCGTCGAGGGCAGGATTCACGACGCGAAAACGGTCACCGTGGCCGGCGCCGCGCTCTACCAGGCGATCAAGCGCGGGCTCATGGGGCCCGGCTGGCACATCATCCGGAGGGTCTCCCCGCACTTGCTCACCCGCAATTACTGGGGCTCGATGCCCAAGGGCGCGCAAACCCGCTTCGGCAGCCTGCTCCTGGCCCCCAATGAAGACCGCAAAGAATGCCGGCTCCAAATCGGCGACCGCCTGGGCCGCCGGATGTTGCCGGCCGATACCCGGCCCGAGCCGGTCTATATCCTGCAATGGCGCGACCGCAACCGCTATCGCAGCGGCGGCGACCCCGTCAACGCCCTCCTGGAACTGACCCTCGAACGCGTCGAACCGTGCGTCACTGAGGTCAACGGCACCGAACAAGTGCCCCAGGCGGAGTCTCTGCGCATCGCCGCCGTGGAGGGCCTTTGGAACGGCCAGCGCGTCACCAGCGAGGACGTCGAACTGGCTTTGTGTACCCTCGAGACCGAGAGCCATTGGCTGGATGCCGGAACCTTCCAAATCATTTGGCCGCCATGAACCCTTGGAATAAGACTTCCAAGACCGAACCCGCCGGGGCCGTTGCGCCGGGAACCATACCCGCGCCCCCTTCCAGTTCGGCCTCGGCCCCGGCCTCATCGGGCGGCGCTGCTCCGGCGGCGGCGGCGGCAGGGCAGGCGCAAACCGACCGCTTGAACGCCGAGGCGATCAAACTCGTGGCGGAGGCCAACGAGTCGCGCGCGCGGCAGCTCCGGGAACTGGAAGAGATTACCGCCTGCCTGCAACGCAACCTCGTCGCTGAGGCCGCGCGCTTGAAACAACTCGACGAGGAACTGCGCGGGCGCGAGGCCAAGGTCCGGGAGTCGGAAGGCCTTTACCAGGAGGGCGCCGAACTCAAACGTCAGGCGGAGACCCAGGCCCTCGAGAACCGGCGCGCGCTGGCGGACGCCCAGGCCCGCATGGCCGAGGCCCAAAAGGCCGAGCAGCGCGCCAGCCAAGAGCAGGAGAGCAACGCCGCCGCGGCCCTCCAGGCCCAAAATGAACGAGCCAAAAGCCAGGCCGCCCTCGAACAACTCCAGGCCGAAAGCGCCAGGGTAGAAACCGCCCGGGCCCAGGCCCTGGCCGCCCAGCAGGAGACCCAGCGCCTGCGCGAGGAAACCGAACAACTCCAGGCCCAATCCTGGCCTGCCGGTCTCCGCGCCGAATCCTGGCGCTCCTGGCGTGAACGAGTCATCCGCCGAGCGGCGGCCGAGCCTGCGGCCGGCATCCTCGTGGCCCGTCTCCACACCGCCGCCGCCCTCGAAAGAGCCGGCCGACCGTTGACCCTGGAACTGGTCCGGGACATTGGAGGCTCGGTGTATGAAACCGCCCCCGAGGATGCCGAAAAAATCGCCCAGGCCCTTGCCCAGGCCGCCGGCGGGCGGTTTGAAATCAAGACCGTGCGCGTCGGCGACCGCATCGACAAAAGATTCATGCAACCCTCGGCCGCTGGTTTGGTCGAAGTCCGCGCCGTCTCCAGTTGGGCCATCCGCGACGCGAGCGGCAAATGGCAATTCCTGGCCGAGGTCAGCTAACCTTTTCCTCGTCTAATTCGTTCAAGAAAGTCATGTCGCTAGAACCCACCAGGACAGGATTGGTGGCCCGCCTGGGCGAATATGAGCCCTTGCGGGCGTTCAGCCAGGGTGGCCGTTACTGGGACCGCGTGCCGCAGGCGCTGATCCGCGAGGGCGGCCTGGCGGAGTTTTTGCCGCCCGTCGAGGCGGAAGAAGACGAGCGCGGCAAGTACGGGCGGTTTCATCGCGAGCGGGGGCGCAAGGAATTGCTTTCGGGCAGCAAGCCGGTGGGGCGGCGGGGCATTCCAGCGGAGCAACTCCAGCGTTTGCGACAGGCAATCGAGGAGTTCAAGCTCAAAGTCAACACCCAGAGCGCGCAGCCCCAAAACCGCGAGTTGATTGAGCGGTTTGAGTTGCCGGACATTGCCCAAGACCCCGAGCTCTACCGGCTGGCCGGGCCCTGGTGGGAGCGCCGGCTGGAAATTCTCTGGGGCTGCGAGCGCACGCGCGACTCTTCTCTGCCCGCCAGCGCCGCAGTGGAGAAACTCCCGGCGGACAAGTTCTACCATCTGCGCCGCGCGCTCACCGGCTTGCTCCTGCTGCTGTTGCTGTTATTGCCCGCCTGGTGGCTGTGCTCAAATTGGTCCCGGCTCCACAGCCGGCCCGAGCAGCAGGCCGGCCAGGTCGAAGCCGAAGGCAAAGCCAGGAAAGCCGCCCAAGCCGCCGCTAACGCGAAGCGGGCCCAGGTCGCAGCCGATCAGGCCAAAGCCGACGCCCTGGCCGCCAAGCAGGCCGCCGAACAGGCCCAGGCCGCGCCTGCTCCCGGCGCCCAACGCAATCCCTCCTCCTCGCCAACACCCGGTTCCTCCACCCCTTCCGCGCCGGCTGTTTCCGGCAAGCAACCGCCGGGCACGGCGGCTGCAACCAATGGCAGCCCGCCTGCGGCGCCGGGTTCCAAAATCGCCTGCCAAATCGTCTTGTGCGATCAGGGCCGGCCTGCCCCTGACGGCACAATGGACGTTGCCCTGGAAGTCCGCACCGCCACCACTCCTGCCCGCCCGGTTCAGGTCCTGGCCTGGCACTTTGAAAACAAGACCGTGACTGCCCAAGACCGTCTGCAAACGAGGATGAAAGGCGGCCATCACACCGTCAAAGCCGTCATCCTCGACCCTACGGGCAAGCGCGCTGAGCTCTCGGCCGTAGTCACTGTTGAACCGGGCAAAGTAATTACCACGCCGGGGAAAGTCAGCGTGAGGCAACGCTAATCGCTCCCTGCAAGTACTGCGGATACACTGGCGGCGGCCTTTCCTTTGCCGGTTCCGCCTGCAATAAAAGCCCCACCCAAGGCGCCGGGGTCGCAACGGGCGTCAATGGCTGAGCCCCCTGATCAGCACGAGCAGGCCGAAGATAAAGGTGGCTATCGCCAGCAGGGCGATGAGGAGGAAGATGATGCGATGAGACAGGCGCATTGGCTTATTCCAATTCGCGTTGGAATTACCGATAGCGGAGACTCGACAGGTACGCTATCGGCTATCGGCTATCGGCTATCGGCTATCGGCTATCGGCTATCGGCTATCGGCTATTGGTTATTGGGCGCATTGGCTCACCGATAGCGCAGGCTGGACAGGTAGCCCCAGGTGAGGCCCAGGGCCAGTCCCACGGAATGGGCGGCGTTGGCAATCGGGCCGAAGACGTGGGTAAAACAGAGCGCGAACCAGATAATCATCATCGTGACCGTCGAAGGGTGCAGGTAGAGCCCGGAAGCGGGGTCCAGCTTGCCCCGGAGCCAGATATAGCCGAGCAGGCCATACACCACGCCGGACATGCCGCCGAAACTCGGCCCGCTCATATAGTACTGCGCCAGGTTCGAGCACACGGCCAAGACCAGCACCAGGAGCGCCAGGTGCCACCAGCTTTGGCGGGCCTCGATCATGCTGCCCAAGTCCCGCAGCCAAAGCATATTGAAGAGGATGTGCAGCGGGCCGAAATGAATGAAGATGGGCGTGAGCAGCCGCCAGAGTTGGCCGTGCCGAATCTCCGGCAACCCGGGAGCAAAGTCAGGTTGACCGGGCCCAGCCGTGTAGGCGGTAATGAACAAGCCCATGATGGGCTGGACATCCTGGCCGAACTTGGAGAGGATGCAGACCGCCACGCTGAGGACGATCAGCACGGAGGTCAGCACCCCAAAACCGTAATCCCTCAACGGCCGGAAGAGATAGCGCCGGGTGCGCAACCGCTTCCGGTAAGCCGCTTCGCCCTTGGCCTGCTCCGCCCGCAACTTGGCAGCGGTCCGGGCCTGGGTCTGGTACTGCGGGTTCGCCGGGTCCTGCCGAAAGGCCTCCAAGAACCCTACCGCCGCCTCGATCTTGTCTTCATCGGCAATCCAGACTGCCCAGGCGTTGTCCTTCTCGAATTCGATGTGGTTTTCGATGCCCTGCGCATAAAGGTAATCGGCAAAGGTGCGGGCACTGGCTTCGCTTCCCAGGTGGCCAATCAATCGCATACGTGCATAAGCTACGGGCAAAATCCCCGCCGTAAACAGCAAACCGCCAAGTCACTCATAGCGCCGGTCAAAGGTATTCCAGCAGATGAGAGGAGCGTAGCCGCAGAGTGGGGCAGGCCTTTGGCCCGCGTTGGTTTCGAGGGCGAGACGCCTGCCCCACTACCGAGGGCGAGACGCCTGCGCCGGTACGGCGTCATTTGACTTAGTCCCTTGAGCCGCTAAGTTACGGTGCCGTGCAAGCGTATTCCGACCACGACAAAACCAAACCTTTGCCGGGCGCCATTAACGCGGCCTATGTCGAAGGCCTCTATGAAGATTATCTTCGTGACCCGGCGTCGGTGCCCGCTGATTGGAAGGGGTACTTTGGGGACCTGGCGGAGAACGAACTGCGCTTTCCCAAACCGCGTTTTGGGCCGTCCTTCCGGCCCTTCAGCTTGTTCAATCCCCCGGCCGCCCCGCCTGGGAGCGGGTCCAGCCGCCAGGCCGATCCCGGGGTGGCGGCGATGCAGGATCGGGTGTATCTGCTGACTCGGCTTTACCGTGTGCGCGGGCACCGCATCGCGCGGGTGGACCCGCTTGGCCTGCCGCAGCGGATGCCGCCCGAGCTGAAGCCGGAATTCTTCGGGTTCACGGAGGCGGACATGGGCCTGCCGGTGTATAGCGAGACCTTCCAGTATGAAGGGCCGCTGCTGACGCTGGGCCAGTTGCTGGAGCGGTTGCGCAACACCTACTGCCGTTCGATTGGCGTGCAGTATATGCACATTGACGACCTGAGCGTGCGGCGCTGGCTGCAGCGCCGGATGGAGACCAGCGAAAACCGGGTCCGGCTCACGCGCCCGGAGCAGTTGCGCATCCTGACCCGGCTGACCGACGCGGTCACCTTCGAGGAGTTCATCCGCAAGAAATTCGTCGGGGCGAAGAGCTTTTCGCTCGAGGGGTCGGAGAGCCTGATCCCGCTGCTGGACCTGGCGATTGAAAAGGCCGGGGAGCAGGGCATCCGGGAAATTGTCTTCGGCATGGCGCATCGCGGGCGCCTGAACGTGCTGGCCAATATCATGGGCAAGAGCGCCCGCCAGATCTTCCGCGAATACGCCGACACAGACTGGAAATCGTCGTCGGGCCGAGGCGACGTGAAATATCACCTGGGCCACAACCGGGACTGGATCACGGCGGGCGGCGAGAAGGTCCACCTTTCGCTCTGCTTCAATCCCAGCCACCTGGAGTTCGTCAACCCTGTGGTCCTGGGCCGCATCCGCGCCAAACAGGACCGCGCGGGCGACGGGGACCGGGTGCGCGGGCTGGCGTTGCTCATCCATGGCGACGCGGCGTTTGCGGGCGAGGGGGTGGTGCAGGAGACCTTGAACCTGAGCCAGTTGCCCGCTTACCGCGTGGGCGGCACGCTCCACGTGGTGGTGAACAATCAAATCGGTTTCACCACCAGCCCAAGCCAGGCCCGCTCCAGCGGGTATGCCACCGACGTGGCGAAAATGCTGCAAATTCCGATCTTCCACGTCAACGGCGAAGACCCCGAAGCCGTGGCCCAAGTCATCCGGCTGGCGATGGATTTCCGCCGCGAGTTCAAGCGCGACGTCGTCATCAACATGTACGGCTACCGCCGGCTGGGCCACAACGAAGGCGACGAGCCGGCGTTCACGCAACCGGTGCTTTACCGGGCGATTGCCAAACGGATGTCGGTCCGCGAAGGCTACCTCGAGCACCTGCTCAAGCTCGGGGGCCTGACCCGCCAGGAGGCCGACGCCATCGCTGCCCGGCGCCGGGAACTGCTGGAAAAGGAATTATCCGAGTCGCAATCGTCCAAGCCGGCCGCGGCGCCCGACCAGTTGCGTGGGTTTTGGTCCGGTTACCAGGGCGGCCCGGAGCCTGCGGGCGAGGAAATCGCGACGGGCGTTCCGCGGGGACAGCTTGCCGGCTGGCTGGAGGCACAAACCCGGCTGCCCGAGGATTTCCATCCGCATCCCAAGATCAAGAAGTTGCTGGAAGCGCGCCAGCAGATGGCGGCCGGGCAACTGCTGCTCGATTGGTCGGCCGCCGAATCGCTGGCGTTCGCGAGCCTGGCCTGCGCTGGCTATCGGGTGCGCCTCAGCGGGCAGGACAGCGAGCGGGGCACTTTCAGCCAGCGCCACGCGGTGCTGCACGATGTCCAGGACGGCCATACCTGGGCGCCGCTGGAGCACCTGGCGCCGGACCAGGCGCCCATCGAAATCTTCAACAGCCCCCTGTCGGAAACCGGGGTGCTGGGCTTCGAGTACGGCTACAGCCTGGACCGTCCAGACGGTTTGATCTTGTGGGAGGCGCAGCTTGGTGATTTCTGGAACGTGGCCCAGCCGATTGTGGACCAATTCATTGCCAGCGCGGAAGAGAAATGGCGGCGGCTCAGCGGGCTGGTGCTGCTGCTGCCGCACGGCTTTGAAGGCCAGGGGCCCGAGCATTCGAGCGCCCGGCTGGAGCGTTTCCTGGCGTTGGGCGTGGAGGACAACTTCCAAGTGGTCTGCCCGAGCACGCCGGCTCAGTATTTTCATTGTCTGCGGCGACAGGTGCTCCGACCCTGGCGCAAACCGCTGGTGCTGATCACCCCGAAGAGCCTGCTGCGTCATCCCCGGGCCCTTTCGAGCCTGGATGAACTGGCCGCCGGCAGGTTCCAGAGGATTCTGCCTGACCCGTCCGCCAAGGCCGCCGGTTCGATCCAGCGCGCGCTGCTTTGCGCCGGCAAGATGTATTACGAACTGGAGGCCCACCGGGAAGAGGCGCGGCGCGAGGACGTCGCCATTATCCGGCTGGAGCAACTTTATCCGTTCCGGAGCGAACTGCTGGAGCAGGCGCTGGGACCGTACCCTGCCGGCATACCGGTATGCTGGGTGCAGGAGGAACCTGAAAACATGGGCGCCTGGAATTTCCTGCGCATTCGCCTCGGGGAGACGCTCTTCGGCCGCTTCCCGCTGGCGGGCATCACGCGCGCCCCTTCGGCCTCCCCCGCCGCCGGCTCTCACCGCCGCGACAAACAAGAACAGGCCGAGCTCATCGCCCGCGCCTTCGGCGAACGGTGATGACCCTAATCTATGTCCATCGAGCTGAGAATCCCTGCGGTCGGTGAATCCATCACCGAGGTTGAAATCGGCGGCTGGCTCAAGGGCCAGGGCGAGCGCGTGCGCAAAGACGAACCGGTGGTCACACTGGAAAGCGAGAAGGCCACCGTCGAACTGCCGGCGCCGGAGTCCGGAACGCTCTCGCGGATTCTGAAGGAGAAGGGGGAGGTGGCCAAAGTGGGCGAAGTCATTGCCTATATGGATAAGGACGGCGAAGCCGAGGCCGCGGCAGGACCGGCCGAGCCGAGGCTGGCCGAGGCCCCAGCGGAAGAAAGGCCGGCGAGCGCCCCGCCGGCCGTGATGCCGGAGGCCCAAGGCGCCGTCGCGGAGCAGGGCCTGCGTCTGGAGGAAATCAAACCGACCGGTCCAGGGGGCCGTTTGCCGAGAGACGATGTGCTCCGGCAGGTGGAACAATCTCGCGGGCAACCGCCGGCGGCGGCCGCGCCGGTGAGCCAGGCGGTGGTTCCGCCTCCCGCCCGGGCCAGGAGCGGGCCCGCCCCGGCGCGGGAAGAGGAGACGGTGCCGATGAGCCGCTTGCGCCGCACCGTGGCGGAGCGCCTGGTGGAGGCGCAGCACACGGCCGCCCTGTTGACCACCTTCAACGAAATCGACATGTCGAGCACGATCGCCCTGCGCAAGGAATACGGCGAGAGCTTCCAGGGCAAATACAAAGTGAAGCTGGGCTTCATGTCCTTCTTCGTCAAGGCCTGCGTGGACGCCCTCAAGCAATTCCCGGCTCTGAATGCCGAGGTGCGCGGCACGAACATTGTCTATCACAACTACTACGACATCGGCGTGGCTGTCGGCAGCGCCAAAGGACTGGTCGTGCCCGTCCTGCGCAACGCCGAACATCTGAGCTTTGCCGAGATCGAGCGCGCCATCGGTGATTTTGCCCGCCGCGCCCGGGAGAACAAACTCAAGCTGCACGAGTTGGAGGGCGGCACGTTCACGATCAGCAACGGGGGGGTTTACGGCTCGTTGCTCTCGACGCCGATCGTGAATCCGCCGCAGAGCGGAGTGCTCGGCATGCACGCAATCCAGGAACGCCCGGTCGCCCGCGAGGCCAATGTCGTCATTCGCCCCATGATGTACGTCGCCCTCACCTACGACCACCGGATCGTCGATGGCCGCGAGGCGGTCTGGTGCCTCAAACGCATCAAAGAGGCCATCGAGAATCCGGCCCGGCTGCTGATGGAAGTTTGAGTGGGGAGCGCACGCGGGCCCGCGCGCGCTCGCCAATCCAATGAATCGTGACGGTTAGTGCCCGTGCAAAAAACAAATTCCGATTTTCTCCAACCCGGAGGGTTGGTAGAAGGTAGCCGGTGGTCGTTCAGGGTAAAGGGGGAACGACCACCGGGCGGGCCGCCGCCCTGGGTACAGTGGAAAAACCGATCACCCCCCTCCCATCCCGCCTTGGCGGGATGGGAGGGGGGAAGGAGGCAGGGTTTCCGCCCGCGCTCGGGGGCAGTGTCCGGATGCGCCCGAACCAGCGTGGAAGCGTCGCCGGCTCTCCGCCCTCTCTTAACTTATCTAACGCTTCACCGCTTCACCGCTCACAATATCAGTTCGCATTGCCACCGGCGTGGGCACGGCCTAGTTTAGGCCCATGGTGCGCCTGGTTCTGTTCGACATCGACGGCACGCTGATCCGCACGGGCGGGGCCGGGATGAAAGCCTTCGCGAAGGTGTTCGCCCTGGAGTTCAACGCCAGCGACGGCTTCGAGCGGTTGAAATTCGCCGGCCGCACGGACCTGAGCCTGCTGCGCGAGTTTTTCAGCTTTCACGGAATCCCGGCCACGCCGGAGAACTTCCAGCGGTTTTTCGACCGGTATGTTTTCTGGCTCGACCATATCCTGCGGGAGAGCGAGGCCAGGGTTTGCCCCGGCGTCCGGGAGTTTATTGACGGCCTGCAGGCGCTGGCGCCGCCGCCGCTGCTGGGCCTGCTGACCGGCAACATCCGGCTCGGGGCGGAAATCAAGTTGCGCCACTTGCGCCTCTGGGAGGCCTTTGCCACCGGGGCTTTTGCCGACGACCACGAAGACCGTGGCCAGATCGCCCTTATCGCCCGCCGGCGGGCCAGCCGGATTCTTGGGCAGGACTTGCGGGCGGACCAGGTGCTGGTCGTCGGCGACACGCCGCTGGATATTCGCTGCGGCCGGGCGATTGGTGCCAAGGTCGTGGCGGTGGCCACCGGCGGCTGCACCCTCGACGAATTGAAGGGGCACCGGCCGGATTGGGCGGTGAACGACCTGCGCGAGCTTGAGCCGGGGGCGGTGGTGGGGGCGGCCTGTTGAAGCGTGGCAGCCTTGGAGCCTTAGTACTGCGTGTCATAAATACGGTGACGTTCGCGGCAAGGGATTTTTGCTCCAGCCGAGGCGCGAGCGACGAGCATACCCGTAATGGGTCTGTGAGGAGCGAGCAACGAAGGCTGGAGCGAAAAGACCTGCCGCCCGGAGGGTTGCGCCGCATTTGGGCTGGGGCGGCGTTGCTCCTCAGTCGCAGACCCATCAGGGTATGCTCCTTCGTCGCGCCTTGCCCCAGCCCAAATGCGGCGCAACGAACGTCATCGCATTTATGACACGCAGTACTTAGTGACGGTGCTTGCCCCCGCCACAGCGGCAACCGCACCCACCACGGCTCTCACAGGCCGAGGCCTCGCCGGCGCAACCGGCTTCGCTGCCGCTGCTGCTGCTGGCCGAAGCGAACACCGACAACTTCTTCAAAAGCCTGACCGAGCCGCAATGCGGGCATGGCGTCCCTTTCCAATTGCTGGAACGGACCAGGATTTCGCTGTCTTTATCGCACTTCGCGCAATGAAACTCGTAAATCGGCATGCAAACAGAATAGCCGCCGGCGAAAAAAACTCAAGCGCAAGAGATGCGGGGTGGAGTCTTGGAGTGATGAACTGGGGCAGTGCGGAGTTGGGGTCGTGGCGGCCGGCTGGCGGGGCTCGGCCCCTTGAGGCCTCACGCCTCACGCGTCGGCGGCCTTGGCGGCTTGGACAAAGGCGCGCACCTTGGCCGGGTCCTTCCTGCCGGGCGCAGCTTCGACGCCTGTGGAGACGTCCACGGCGTAGGGCCGCACGCGGCGCACGGCCTCGGCGACGTTTTCCGGGGTCAGTCCGCCGGCGAGAAAGACCGGCCGGCCCAGTTGCTGCGCCGCCCGCGCGAGGTCCCAGTTGAAGGTCTGGCCCGTGCCGCCCAGCTTGCCCGGGACGGCGGCGTCCAGCAGCCAGGCGTCGGTCGGGTAGTCCGCCAGGCGTTGGAGCGAGACCACGCTCTCGAGGCGGAAGGCCTTCATGCTCCTTAAGCCGAATTGCAGGCAGTAGGCTGGCGGTTCGCCGCCATGAAACTGAAGCAGGTCCAGCCCGCACTGGCCGATGGCGCGGAAAACCAGGTCTGCCGGCGCGTCCACGAACACCCCCACTTTCAGGACAAAGGGCGGCAGTTGGCCGATGATGGCCGCCGCCGCCTCCAGCGAGACATAGCGGGGACTGGGTTCGTAAAACATGAATCCGAGCGCATCGGCCCCCGCTTCGGCCGCGGCCCGGCCGTCCGCCAAGTTGGTGATGCCGCAGATTTTGACTTTGACTGGCACGGGACTTCGGACGGTGGGCTTCATTCGTTCACATGCACGACCTTGGCCGGCGGGAAGCCGTTGAACCACGTGGCGGAGGCGTTGCTGTAGGCCCCGATGTTTTCGGAATAGACCAGGTCCTCGATTTCCAGGTCGGGCAGTTCCTCGGACAGGGAAATAGTGTCGAGCGCGTCGCAGGTCTGGCCGAAGACGGCGCAGACCTCGGTCTTGCCCTTTCTGAAGCTCTTCAGATGGTAGTGGCAATGGTCGAAGATGATGCCGCTGAAGGTGTGATAGACGCTGTCATCGATGTAGTAGCAGGTCTTGCCGTCGCGCACGGCCTTGCCGATGATGCGGGCGATGGCGACGGCGGCGGTGGCCACCAGGAACCGCCCCGGCTCGGCCAGAATCTCGATTTCAGGCGGAAAAAGTCGGTCGATCTCGGCGTTGATTTTCCTGGCCAGGGCGCTGAAGGGTTTGACGTGCTTGTTATACGGGGCGGGGAAGCCCCCGCCGATGTCGAGGATCTTGATTGCGTGGCCGCGCGACTTCGATTCGCGCATCACGGCGGCGGAAATATCCAGGGCCTGGACGAAGTTTTGGAAATTGGTGCACTGGCTGCCCACATGGAAGCTGAGGCCCTCGTCCACCAGGCCCAGGTCGAAGGCCGCCTGGATGAGGTCCACGGCTTCGCCCGGGTCGCAGCCGAACTTGGAGGAGAGTTCGACCACCGAGCCGGTATTGGGCACGCGCAGGCGCAGCACCACGCCCGCGTGCGGGGCGAATTGCTTGATCTTCTGCAGCTCGGCCAGGTTGTCGTAAGTGACCAGCGGCTTGTATTGATCCAGCGCCAGGAGCGTCTCTTTGGGCTTGGTCGGATTGGCGTAGATAATCTTGTCCCAGATGAAGTCCTGCTGCTCCTTGGGCGGCAGGTGCTTGATGTTCTCATAAACCAGCATGAACTCCGGCAGCGACGCGACGTCGAAGCTGCCGCCGGCGCGGTAAAGAGTGCGGATGATGGCCGGCTCGGGGTTGGCCTTGACGGCGTAATAGGCCTGCACCTTGGGCAGATGTCGCTTGAAGGCGGCGTAGTTTTCGCGCAGCACCTCGTGGTCGATGGCCACGACCGGCGTGCCGTGCGTGTGGGCGATGGCTTGGAGTTGCTTGGTCGTCATGAGAACGTCTGTTCCGTTCAGGTCGCTCCTGGGCTTTAAGCCCTTTCGCCCCTGCGCACAAGCCAAAAGAAGTCCGCCCGGGGAAGGCTTTGACAGGAGGGGAGCCGCCTGGTAGGCTTTATGCCAGGATGAAGAGCCGCACCGCCATCCTGGAGCAAGACGCAAACGCCCGGCCGCGCCCCGGGCGCAGGCGCGGGGTTTCCGCATTGCTTTCTGTCTGGCGGAGTTTATCGGAGTCGAGTTCTTAGGCTTATGCCACTCTACGAGTACGAACTTTGCCAAGGCGATTGCCCGGTGTGCGGCGGCAAGTTCACCTTGTGCCGGCCGCTCTCCGCGACGCCTTTGACCAAATGCCCGGCCTGCAAGAAGCCGGTGCGCAAGGTGTTTTCCACCTTCAATTCGCCCAAGACCCTCTCGCTTGCCGACGCCAAGCAGGCCGGCTTCACCGTCCTCAAGCGCCTCGGCAAGGGCGAATATGAAAGGCAGTAGCTCCATCCTTGGGCCAAAGGGCCAGTTGAACGGGCCGCCCTGGTCAGCAAGCTGCCCGGGGTTACCCAGCCAAAGGGCCAAGACCACGCAGGAGGCAGAAAAACACCTGCCCCACCGACACTGCCATCTGCTGAATAATGCCGAGTTAACGGGGTGATTCCTCCAGAGTCGAAGGAATCGCCCCTTGTTCATCTTTGCGGCCCGGCATTATCCGGGTGTTGTTTCCAAGCGAATTTTCCCGTTTGACATACATAGCGTGGCAATGTATATTGCTGACATGATTGAAAAAGAACTGGTCGCCGCTCCGACCGAACCATTGATTCTGTCCCTGCTCTCCAAGGGCGAAAGCTACGGATACGAGTTAATTCAGGAGGTCAAGCGGCTCTCCGGGGACAAAATCAAATGGACGGACGGGATGCGGCCGCGTCTCGGTGGACGTGCGCCGCCAACTCGACGCGATCAGCCGCCCCACTGCTCGACTTTTCCGCACAAGGGACGCTTGTTCCTTGCGGCTTCAAGAGCATAAAAACCGCTAAAATATCCCAATACAGCCAATCCAGCCAATGGAGCATTTGGCATCCCGCGCAAAACGCGCTATAACCAGCACTCGGTGAATGCCAAACTGACAGCGCCGCTTCAGTTCGCGCTGGGCCAGGAAGCGGTTCCTGCCCGTTTCCACGCGCGCGCCAGCGGTTTTTTCAGTTATTTCCACTTATTTCCACTTAACGGCCCGGATCAGTTGACGACTGGCCAACCCCGCCGCTCAAGCCACTCGGCGCAGCCCTCCCGCAACCGGCGTCCTTGCAGGACGCCAAGGCCGGGAGCCTTTTCCAGGCCTGGCTCCGCCGCGTCGAGCTGGAGATTTTTCAAATACCGCGTGGTCGCGGCTCGTCTCTTATATATGCATACGCGGCTGTTGAGTCCTGTGAGACGCATCGTCAGCCTTCTTGTCCTGGCCGGGTTCGCGCTGGCGGCGATGGCGCGCGCGGAGGAAGGCGCGATTACCTTTTACGTTCAACTGATTCGCGGCACGGATGACGAGCAAGCGCCGGCACCCGGCAGCAAACGCGTTGGCCCGAAACTGGCGGACACCTTTCACGCTGTGTTCAAGTGGCGGCGCTACTGGGAAATCAGCCGCAAGGAGGTGGCCGTGGCCCCAGGCCACAGGGCCAAGGTGCGGCTGACCAACGAACGAGCGGTGGTCATTGATCTGACTGACCCAAAGACAAGGAAGGTGACGGTCTTCCAAAAGGGCGAACTGGTGGAGCGGACGACCGGACCGGTTGGCGAAGCCATGACGCTGACCGGAGGGGACCGCGACCGGCAGAGCGCATGGTTTATCGCCGTGCGGCGGGACAAGCCAAAGGATTGAGCGGCACTGCCCAGGAAGGCGGCCTCAGGGGCCGCCGTTGTGGCAGTCGGCACACTGGTCGCCGGGGTCCAGTTCTCCGCCCGGATGCTTGAACTGTTGGCCGGCGGCGCTGAGTGTTAGAAGTTCCGCGCCGCTGCCCTGGGCCAGGATGATGTGGCAGGCGTTGCAATCGTCGCCTTTGATAGTCCTTTTGCCGTCTTCGGTTTTGTGCCGGCCGTCATGGCAGCGGAAACAGCCCCGCCAGTTTTTGTGGCCGATGTTATCAGGATAAACACTCCAATTGGCCTTCATCGCCGGGAAGAAATTGTCGGCGTAAATCTGCTGCACCGTGGGGATGGCCTGGCGCAAGGAGGGGCCTTGGGGGTAACGGCCGGCCAGGAAAGTGGCGATGGCATCCCTGGCCTCAAGGCCGGTTTTGTAGGGGCGCGTCAGCGCAAAGAGGGCGTTAGTCTTGATGTAAGGCAGGCCGGGATCGAGTTTGCGCAGTGCCAGGGCGAGCTCGACCGCCGCGTCGGGCGGCACGAAGCGGTGGGCTGGCCGGTTGTGACAATCCATGCAATCCATCGTGCGGATAGTGTAGCGGCTGAGGTCATTGGCGAAGCCGGCGGCGCGAAAGACGGTGACCACCCCGAGGGCATCCGTCAGGCGCACCCAGGGAATTTTTTGACGGCCTTCGTCGGTGGCGACGTATTCCACCCGGTTGGTGATGGACATGTGCCAGTGAATCCCACCCACCGGACCGTGCGTGGGGTCGCCGCCGCCCACCTTGAGCAGCAGCCGAACTGAGAATGGCGGGTTGGTCTGGTCGCCGAGGAAATGGTTGTATGTCCGGTCGAGGTCGCCGACGAACTTTCTGGGCCAATGGCATTGATTGCAGGTTTCCTGGGCCGGGCGCAGACTCCTGACCGGCGTCGGGATGGGGCGCGGGAACTTGTCAAACAAGGTGGCATAAACCTGGTAGGTGCCGGAGAGTTTAGAGCGCACGAACCAGGTCGCGCCGGGGCCGATGTGGCACTCCGAGCAAGGAACCCGGGCGTGCGGGCCATGCTCATAGGTGACCAGTTCCGGCCGCATCACCGTGTGACAGACCTGGCCGCAAAACTGGACCGACTCGGTGAATTGGTAAGTCCTGTAACTCCCGACGGCGGAAATGAGCAGGAAGCCTAAACTGGCGGCGATAAAGGCTCCCAGGAGCCGGCGGTCGCGCGGGCGGGAAAGGTCGATTTGGAGCGCTGGCACGGGCGCAGCGGCGTGCAACTGGCGCCGATACCACAGGGCGCCGACCACTGCCAGCGTCAGACCGGTGAGCAGGAACCCCGGCGCGACCAGGTAGGTCAAAAGGCCAATGTAAGGGTTCGTGAAGTGGGCCACCGTATCCAATAGGAAAAGGAGCAGGAACGAGAACAGGCTGCCCGTGGCGATGACCAACCCGGACAGGCTGAGCCAGTTGCGCAGCAATGCGGGGCGCGCGCGGCTTGGTGTGGGATGGTCTGCGTTCATTTCACTGATACTTGCTTTTCAAGGGCCGGCGGAAGAATCGAGGGTTATTCCAATTCGCGTTGGAATTAAATGGTTGTTTCGCATGGTTGGCTTCTCATTTCCGGCCCGCCAGAACCGATTGATTGGGGTCCAGGATTCGGCAACCGGCGAGTTTCACACGGTGGCACCGGAAGTTGTTGGCTGGTTTGGATGCGAGCCCTGCTCCTGAAGCAGCCGCTGGAACGATTTCCCATCCAAAGTCTCGCGTTCGAGCAGCTCCCCGGCGACAAGGTCCAACTGGCGGCGATGATCGTGAAGGATGGTCTTGGCGTGCGCGTAGGCCTCGGCCAGGAGTTTCTTGACTTCCTGGTCGATTTCACGGGCGGTCTGCTCGCTGCAATCGCGTTGCAGGAAGCCATCGGGCATGCCGGCCGCAAACGGGTTTTGGCGCTGCGCACAGTGGGCCAGGCCGACCACCTCGCTCATGCCATACATCGCCACCATCTGGCGCGCCAGGGCGGTGGCATGTTCCAAATCGTTTTCCGCGCCCGTGCTCACTTCTCCAAAGACGACTTCTTCGGCCGCTCGCCCGCCTAAATAGCCTTGGAGTTTATCCAACAAAGCCGAACGGCTCAGCAGGTAATGATCGGCCGTGGGCAGTTGCATGGTGTAGCCCAGGGCCGCGTGACCATGGGGGATGATGGTGATCTTATGCACGGGATCGGCATGTTGGCTATACGCGGCCACCAAGGCGTGGCCCACCTCGTGATAGGCCACCTGGCGCTTTTCTTCCTCGCCCAGCCGCCGGCTCTTCCGTTCCGGGCCAGCGACCACCTTGTCGACCGCGTCTTCCAAATCCTGCTGGCCGAGCTGGCGGGCCTGGTGCCTGGCGGCCAACAGGGCGGCCTCATTGAGGACATTGGCCAGATCGGCGCCGGAAAAGCCGGGCGTTTGCTGGGCAATTCTCCGGAGTTCCACCTCGGAAGCCAGAGGCTTATTACGGGCATGGAGCTTGAGGATGGCCAGCCGGCCTTCCAAATCCGGCGCGTCCACGACCACCTGCCGGTCGAAGCGGCCGGGCCGGAGCAAGGCGCGATCCAGGACCTCAGGCCGATTGGTCGCCGCCAGAATGATCACGCCGACATTGACCTCGAAACCATCCATCCCGACCAGCAACTGATTGAGGGTTTGCTCGCGTTCGTCATTGACCGGTCCCAGGTGAACCCCCCGCTGCCGGCCAACGGCGTCCAATTCGTCGATGAACACGATGCAGGGCGCCTGGGCCTTGGCTTTCTCGAAGAGGTCGCGCATGCGGGCGGCGCCCACGCCCACGAACATCTCCACAAAATCGCTGCCGCTAATCAAAAAGAAAGGGACCTTCGCTTCCCCGGCGACGGCGCGCGCCAGGAGGGTTTTGCCGGTGCCGGGCGGCCCGACCAGCAGGATGCCTTTGGGAATGGCCGCGCCCAGGGACTTATAGCGCTCCGGGTTCTTTAAGAAAGTGACCACTTCCTGCAGTTCGTACTTCGCCTCATCGCAGCCGGCCACATCGCTGAAAGTCACCCCGGTGTCTTTGTCCGCCACCAGACGGGCCTTGCTCGAACCGAAACTCATGATGCCCTGGCCGAGGCCGCCCATCTTGCGGGATAAGAAGCGCCACAACAAGAACATGGCGGCCAGCGGCAGCACCCAGGCCCAAATGAACTGGGACAGGAAACGGGGGCGAACGCCGGCAAACTCGACGCCCCCTTTTTGGAGGTCGCGAACCAGGTCCGGGTCCTCGACCCGAACGGTCCGAAACATGTAGGTCTGGGGCTGGGCGGCCTGGGTCTGGTCCTCCCCAGTATGGGCTGTCCCGGCCAGGGCGTTGGTGCCGGCGGCGGCCTTGGCTGGCGTTGGGGTCTTGGTTGCCGCAGCGGCCTTGGCCTGGCTCTCATTGAGGGCGTTGGTCTCCGGGCGAGTGGCCAGCCGGCCTTCGGGCTTGGGCACGGGTCTGGGCACGACCTTGCCGGTTATCTCCGTCTCATTGATCGTGAGTTCTGCGACCCTGGCTTGCGCTACCAGTTCCTTGAACTGGCTATAGGGAATCGTGCGCACGGTGATTCGGTGAGAGGCCTCCTGCCAAAACCACAACAGGAGCAGCATGAAAAGAAAATACCAGAGCAACGCAACCCAGTTCTGCGGCGGCAGACCCCCCAGTTTGCGCTCCAAGTCGGGCGGGAGGGGCCTCCGCGTCTTGCCCGGCCCGGCGGGCGGCTTAAAGTCACTGGTCTTTTCGTCCCCAGTCTGTTTGGGCGGGTTCATGGTCTGGTGAGGTGAACGAGGGCTTAAGCGCCTGGCCACCTGTCGGAAACCGGCTCTCGGCGCGCGCTTTTGCCGGCGCGACTTTCCTTCTTTTCCTGGGTGGTCATGGTTATCCGGCGGGTGAATTGCCCAGCCATGACCGAGGGTCTCACCTGGCCGCCGTCCAAGTTCAGCAACCGGCGCAACCGGTCGCGGGCCTGGTCGAGCAGCGTCGGTGGCTGCGGCCATTGTTCGAGGATGAGGGAGCCGGCGAAGTGGCGCTGCCGGAGCCGTTCCAGCAAGCCACGAATCCCGGAGTCGTCTCCTCCGGCCGGCCCGGTGAAGAGCGGCAAATGGCTGTCGGCCTCGCCCCAGTTTTCGTGGAGGTGGAGATGGCTGATCGGCAATTGCGGGTCGAGCCGGTCGAGGAATGCCAGATAGTCGTTGCGCGTCGCCGCGCAAAGGTTGGCGTGGCCCAGGTCCAGGCACATGCCGACATGCTGGGTGCAAACCGAGTCCAAGGCGCGCAAGCGCGCGAATAAGTCGTTGAAGAGCTCCGGGGCGTGCTCGGGCGTGTTTTCGATGGAAAGTTGCAGGCCGGCCTGGGCGGCGCTGCGGACCAGCGGCGTGATCGCCTCGACGTAGGCCGCCAATCCGGCTTCGTGGCAGAGGTGAATATTCAGGAGCACCGCGCCCAGGGCCTGGGCCATTTCGAGATCGGCCAGGAAGACCGGGTAGGATTCCGGCTGCAAAGGATTGGCCTGCCATCGGGCGTGCACCGACAAACGGATGCCGTGTTCGAGGGCGGCTGCCCGGATGGAGCGGCGCTGGGACTCGTCCAGGTCGCTCTCGTCCCACCCGGCGTCAGGCTTCTTGTCCGGAAACCAATCAAAGGCGTCGAAGCCCTTAGCCGCCGCGTAGTCGAACGGTTCCCTGGGCGTGGCTGCCCAGCAGGAGGTCTGGTTGCCAATGTAAATCATAGGCGGGTCAGTCGAGGCCTGCCTGGGGGCGGGTTTGGACCACGTAATAGTTGCCCCGGGTGACCGCCCCCTCGATGTCCTGCGGGGAACCGCAAGCCTGTTCAATTTCCAGGCCGATACGCGCGGCGGTGGCGAGCAGATTCGCCCTGAAAGTCTCATCCCACAGCAAAGGCTCGCGCGTGTAATCGAGGGCGACTGGGCGTGGCTGGTCCAGCAGGACGCTGTCGTAGAGGCCCGCGCCGGCGTAACCGGCGAGGTCCTCGCCGTTCGAGTCGGAGCGGAAGATCAAGCCACTGCCGTAAAGGCCGAGGCTCTTGCTGGGATAGGAGAGGAGCGTCGCTTTCTCCGTGGATTTGTCCCAGACGAAACCGAGGGCGCGGCCGGGGTAGTTTCCAACCAAGGTTTCACCCAAACCCAGCACCACTTCGCCGAAGAGTTCCTTGGCGTTGTCGGTGGACGGGTGGACGGTATGGAGCACAAAGGCATACTCGGCCGGCACCACCTCTTGGAGGAGCACCGCCAGGCAGAGCCGCTCGTGCGGGATGCCCATTTTCTTCCGGCTCAGGAACGCGCGGTCGTTCCATTTCGAGGCCCAAACCTGCTTGAGGCAGTGCCAGGCCTTCGCCCAGTCACTCGGCCAGGCCAGCCCGGCATCGGTCATGGTCTGGCGGAGGGCTGGCGCCAGTTCCGGCGGCGCGGCCAATTCAAGCACGGTTTGACGCAACGCCGGCAGCACGTCCAACCCGCTGGCTTCGGCCTGCCGGACCAGGCCGTCGTAGCGCCTGGCGGCCTCCCGGTTTGAGTTGAGACCCAGTACCTTTTCAAAAACCCCGAACGGCACAGCCACGGAAGACGGCAGCCGGAACCGAGCGGGCAACTGGCTGCGGAGTTGGGCCAGATGACACGACTTGCCGCCAACGACCTGGGCGTTGAATTCCTCGAATGCCACCGCGTACTTCGTGAATTGCCAGGTGGTGACAGGCAGATGAAAGCGGCGCGCGCGCGGGGCGGCCGCGGGGCCTGCCGCCTCGGTTTCTTGCACGACCACGTCGCCTGCCGGGTTGACCTCCAGGTGGACAAAACGCCCGCGCATTGATTTGAGGCGCTCCAACATCTCGGGATCGTAACAGGAAGCAAAGAGGAGGTTGGCGTTGCGCGCACGCACGGCCACGTGCGACACAATGTCGGTCACATCCGGGGCGATGACGGCCGTGACGCCCTCCGGGATTTCCTCATCGCCCATGACCTTGTCCGCGACGATCACCCTTGGGCTGTCAAAGTGCTGGGCGCCAATGGCCCGTAAGGAGTCCACGACCTCGATTTTGCCGGCGCCGCGGCCACGGCTGACGATCTGCCAAGGGCTGAGGTGGGCGGCCTCGCGCAGCAGCGGGTCGAGGTGGCGCAGCAGGATCGACAACACGAAACCGAGGCTGTTGCCGCGCACCACCTCTTCGCTGAACAGGGTGACGGTCCAGGCCTCCGCCCGGAAGCCGCGGCCGAGGTAATCGGCCTTGGGTTGCAGCAATTGGTAAAGGCGGTCAATCCAGCCGCTCAAGGCGCGGGCGATGCGGTCCACGACCGACTTGGCCTGGAGCGACCACTGGGCGCCAAACCGCGGGAGCGACAGGAGCCGCTCCCAATGGCGGGAGCAGGCGGCCAGTTCCGGGTCTTCATAGGAGAGCGTCACGTTCTCCAGCACGCAGGCGATGAGGGCGGCCAACCGGTCGCCGCCCAGGGGCAAATGCAGGTTACGCTCGACGACCCCGCGCAGGAGTTGCTCCAGGGCCAGATCGAGGTAGAGCAATTCCCGCAGGCCCTGGCTGTGGTGCAACAAATCTGACAAGCGGCAGCGCGCTTCGGTAATCCGGGAGACGAAATCCGCCAGCGGCAGGCCGGGATCGTTGCGATGCTCCCACAGGAAATTCACCAGGCCCTGGAGGCCGCCCTCCAATTGGGGGCGGGCGGCATTCCAGGCGGTTTCAAAGTCGGTGCCGGCGTGGCTCGCCTTGAGAACCCGGAGGAAATTCTGGAAATCCTCGATTAGCTCATGCTTGAGATGGGGCACGAACTGCGGCGTGCTGCGGATGGGCCGCTCAAAGCTCTCCAGGCGCTGGCGCGTAACGCCGCCGGCCTCGAGGTTTTGGTAGAAACAGGCGAGATTGCCGTTGCTGCGCAGGAATTCGAGGTAGGCCTCGCAGATCACGATATCATCGGGGGTGGTGTTGTTGTGGAGCTTCTGGTGCCATTCCTCGAGAAAGTGGCCGCTGACTTCTTTGAGATGGCGGCGGTGCATGATGTTGAGGATCTCGTCGCGAATCCGCTGTCCCTCGCCGCCGGGGCCGACCGTCGCCAGCGTCAAGCGCACCAGCGGGCGGGTGGCCGGCTCGGTGCGATAAACTTCGGCCAGTTTCTGCGTCAGGCGGTCCTGGGCGTGGGCCAACTCGCGCGGCTTGGTGTTGTAATTGCGTTGCCAGGTCAATTGGCGGATGGCCGAGAAGCGCAGCCAGACGTAGAGCAGGGCCTGGCCTTCCGGGTTGCTCCGCACGCGGTCCAGCAGGTCGTAGCACAGATTGAACCGATGCATCAGCGTCCAGGAATTGTGCGCCATCTCCGCCCGGATGATCTCGTCAGCCACCTCGACGAATTGAGGCGCGCCGGTCGAGGTCTCCCGGGGCAGGCCAGGCTGGATGGGGAGGTAAAAATTGCCGCCGCGGTGCTTGAGCCAGCGCCCGCCGTCCGCTTGCAGCATGAGCACGAAGGGCAGGCCCAGCGGCGCTTCCGGCTCCGGGAATTCGAGGCCAAGAACGTTGAAACCCTCCTGCACGGTAAAAGCCGTTCGCGCGGTGTGGTTCTGCCAAAGGAGGGTGCCCGCGCCGCGCAAGCATTCGGGCGGCAAGAGCCACTCATGCGGGGAACGCCGGGCAATGCCCCAGTGGAGAAATAATCGCCCAGGCACATCGCTGACCAGGCACACCCGGTAGCTGTCCTTGAGTTTGGTTACAGCCGCGGCCAATTGCCATTGGCCTTCCACGTCGAAAATGCGCTCCAAGGCCACTTCTCCTGCACCGATTTGGGCGTGCAGGGCGGCGGACAGCGAGGCCGCGGGCCCCTGGGCCTGGGTTAAGAGGATTTGGTAATCGCGGCCGTCGTTATTGTCCCAGCGCCGTTCATCGGGAAAAAAGAGCACAAAGTGGAGCGACTCATAGGCCGCCGGCGGGCGCAGGCGGATGAGCAGGCCGGCGTGGGCGTTCTGTTTGGAAAAAGGAGTTTCCAAAGCGCTTTGCCCGGCCGGTTGGGTGCCCGGCGGCCAAAGCGACGGCGGCGGTGTCCGCCACTGCTTGTCGGTTGGGCGCCGCACTCCCCAATGTAACAGGCAGCGCCGGCCGGCCGGCGCCTGCAAGGACACGGCGATCTCCTCTCCACTCGCACAGGTTTCCACCTGCACCGGGAAACCGCTCCGGGTCCTGATCGTTTCCGTTTTCTTCATCTTCATCATCCAGTCGGCCAACCGGGGAGCCAGCTCGCGGCCGGTCAACCAGCGAAATCATGAGCCATAGCAATGCTCTGTCTTTTCCGCGATAGCGTCCCAGTTGAAGGTGGTTTCCGCGGCCCGGCGGCCGTTGGCGCCCATCCAGCGCGCCCACTCAAAATTGGCGAATAGGGTGCCCAACCCCCAGCCGACCGACTCGGCCGTGGCGTAGGTCTTGAGGCCGGTCACGTTGTGCCAGATGAACTCGTTGGGACCGCCATTTTGGGAGGCGACCACGGGTTTGCCCGCCGCCCAGCCTTCCAGCGCGCTGATGCCGAAGGGCTCGTTGCGGCTGGGCAGACAGACGGCATCGCAGGCCTTGTAAAGGTCGATCAGCGCCGGGCGGTTCTGGTAGCCCGGAAAGCGCGTCGCATGCGCCACGCCCAATTGGTAGGCCCGCCGCTCCAGGTCGCCCCGCAGGTGCCCCTCGCCCGCAAAAACAAACTTGGCGTGTGGGTGGTAGCGCAGCAGGCCGGGCACCGCTTCCAAGAGCAGGTCCGGTCCCTTTTGGAGGCACAGGCGGCCGCTGAAGAGCACCATGGGGTCCAGCGGCCCAATGCCGGAGCGGCGCTTGACTGCGGCCGGGTCGATGAAGCCGTTGAAATGGTGAACGGGCACCCCGTTATAAATCGCCCAGCACTTCCAATCGGGCAGGTTGTACATCCACATGAGTTCCCTTTTCAGGGCCAAACTGACGGCGATCACGCGGTCCGCACAGTAGGTGCCGTGACGTTCGTGCTCCCGGATGCGGGCGGAGGCGCCGCCCGCAAAATCATTGCCGCACCGGCCATACTCCGTGGAATGCATCGTGAGCACCGCGCGATGGTTAGGCCGGACTTGCATGATCCAGACCATCGCGTTGGACGCCAGCCAGTCATGCGCATGCACCACGTCGAAATGGCCAATGTAGTTCTCCGTCTGGGAGAAGTGCCACACGAACGAGCGGCACATCTCCTGGATTTCATCGATGAAATTGGGGTTCAGATTGTGCGGGCAATAGTGATACCAGACGCCGTCTAGCGGCCAGGCCCCGCCGGACCCGTAGCCTGGGCGCGTGAACACGTGCACTTCGTGCCCGCGGCGTTGCAGGGCCGCCGCCAGTTCCGTCACGTGGGCAGCGATCCCCCCTACTGCATGGGAGTGCAGGGTTTCCCAGGAGAACATGGCGATGCGCATACCGTTTGTCTCGGCCGTGCGGTGGGTTTCATGAGCGAAACCTAACGCGGATCAGGCCGCCTGGCTATCGGGCCGGTTCCTGAAAGAATCTCATCCAAATACTAAGGCGGGGCAATGAAAGGCGCAAGGCCGCTGAACCGTTTTGGCGCCCAGGCGCAGCCGCGCGCCGATTTCGCTGGTGGTCAGGCCCTGGCCGACCAATTGAAAGACTTCAAACTCGCGGTCGGTGAGTTTGCCGCTGGTGGTGTCATCGGCGCGGCGGCGGCGGCCGGCGAAGACCTCCAGGATTTTGCGCCGGCTCTGGCCGCTGCCCTGGTCCTTTTTGGTGGTCATGCCTTCGGTTGCGATGCTGGTTTCATTGCCGCCGTGGGGACGGAGCAAACGAGGGCGGTCCCGCCGCTCTGGCGTCTGCGCACCGCCAAAGAACCGCCGAGGGCGCGCGCCCGGCAGTCCATGAGGCGCAGACCCAGGCCCTTGCCGGGCCGCCGTTTGGCCGGGAGGCCCGTCCCATCGTCCTGCACACTCAGCACGATCCTGTTTCGGTTCCGCCTGAGGCCGATTTCGATGCGTTTGGCTTTCCCGTGTTTGACGGCGTTAGCGACGGCTTCGTGGGCGATGCGATAAAGGTGAATTTCCGCGTCGCGGTCCTCCAGCGGCGCGGGGGAATGACCGCGAAATCGGCAGTCGCAGTGGAAGAGCTTTTTCGTGTGGGACGCCAGATTCCTGAGGGCCGCGGCGAGGCCTCCCGCTTCCGGTTCCATCAGGGACATCCCCCGAGCCAGTTCGCGCGTGTGAGCAATGGCCTGCCGCGTCAACTGAGCGAGCTGCCGCGCGCGCGCAGCCTCGGTCCGGGAATTGGCCGCCAACCGGCGCTCGAGGGCCCGGCTGAGAAACTCAATGCCGGCCAGTTGCTGGCACAAATCGTCATGCAGGTCCTGGCCGATCCGCCGCTGCACCCGCTCGCCAATCAGTAGAATCTCTTGCTCCAATTCCACGCGCGGAGTGACATCGCGGACAAACCAGCGGGAATGAACCAGTTTGGCCTTTTCCCACAGGCCATTGGCATTGATGAGGATGTGCCTGAGGGAGCCGTCCTTGCGCCGCAGGCGCGCCCGATAATTATGGAGCGTTTCCTTGCGCGCCAGCCGCTCGAACAGGTCCGCCACCAGTTCCGCATCGGGGAAGAACTCCGCCAGGGGCCGTCCAAAGAGGTTTTCGCCGCGGCGACCGAGCAGGGCCAGTTGGGCCTGATTCACGCGCAGAATACGGCCATCGGGCGCCACCCAGAGCAGTCCCATGGGGGCGTGGGCGAAAAAGTCAGCCAGGGTGCGCTCGCTGGCTTGCAGCGCCACGTTGGCGGCCTGGAGTTCGGCGGTGCACAGGCCGACCCTTTCCTCCAACTCGATTTGGTGGAGGCGAAGTTCATGGAGCAGCTTCCGGACGGCCTTTGCGGACATGCCAGCGAGGTCGGCCCGGGTCGGGCGCAAGGCCGCTTCGGCCCGCTGGCGCAAGCTGGCAGGCGGCTTCGGTCGGGTCCGGGCTTTGTTTCCCATGGGGTTAACCAGGGTTGACGTGTTTGGTAATCATCGCCTTACCGTTCGACCCGGCGCAGCTTCGCGTAAATTGCCAGCATCACCAGCCCGACCAGGGCGATGCTGACAGCCAAACCGGCCTGCCGGTTCCTGTATTCCTTCTGCGCCGCTTTAACCAACCTGCCCAGGCGCTCGATGGCTGCCTGGCCCGGGGCGGCCACCTGCTGAAAGCTGTTCTGGCTGAACGAGTGAATGTACGACCGCGACTTCTTCAAATGATCGTTTAACTCGGTGGCCTGGAAATGGATCGGATCGACATCCAGACCTTTGGCGGCAAGATTCTCCGCCATGGCGTTAAAGCGGTTCAGTTCCCGGTCCATCTTTGTAATCGCTTGGAAAAAGTAATTCGCCGTCGCGTTGCATACGGGGTCGTCTTTGGCGTATTCGCCATGGCAGGGGCCGCACAGGGAGCGCGGCCCGGTGCCCAGCATCGCATCGTCCGGTTTGCTGATGGCATGCTCGCCGTGGCACTTGCCGCATTCCGGCCAGCGATGTTGCGCGAAGGCCTGTTTGTGTTTGCTGCCGTCAAACAGGCTGGCATTGGCGGAGTGACAGAGACTGCAACTGCGGCTCACCTCCGATATGCCGGGTGGCAGCGCGGCGTGGTTGCCGTGACAATTATTGCAGGCCGGGGCGCCAAGGTCCCCCCGCACCAGCAGCGCCTGGCCATGCACGCTGGTGCGGTATTGCTCCAGTTGATGCGTCGGGAGGGGTGAACCGTCCGGCCGGGTAAACCCGGCCATGACCTTGGCATCGGCGTGGCAGGCCCCGCAGGTTTCCGGCACCCGCCGGGCATAGACTTTCGACTGCGGGTCCCGGGCTGGGCGAATGCCATGGACCCCATGGCAGCTCACGCACTGGGGGGCGCGCCGGTCCTGCTCCTGCAGCAACACCCGGCCGTGCGGGCTGTCCTTGAATTTCGCCAACTGATCCGTGGGCAGCGAGGGATTGAATTGATTCATAAACACCGGGTCCGAGTGGCAGCGCGCACAGAAATAAACAATCCACGCCCGGTTGGTCTGGCGCCCCTTCTCCGGCCATTCCTTGACAAAATGGTGGCCGACATCAGCCGTCGGATCACCCCCGTGACAGCCCGCGCACGAAAGCCCCCGCCGAAAATGGATGCCCTCCACAAAGTCCTTCAGATTCAGGTGAGCGGGCGACTGGTGGGCCGCCGGCGCCGGCGAAAAAAGCTCCTCGGGCGATTGGGCCTCGGAGTCCGTGTGACACAAGACACAATTGTCCTGCAACAGGAGTTCCATCTTCTGCGGACGCAAGTCCAGCGACAGGAGCAGGCCCAAATGCTCTGGCCGGTCGATGACTTGCTTCTGCACCGCCCGCTCGACCAGTTCTTTGAGCCGGTCGTTGAGGCCCTCGAAATAGATTCGTTGTTCCGCCGTGATAACCGGCTGGCCGTCTTTGCCTTTGGCGGCGAGCAAGCCCGCCAGCTTGGCCGAAACGACAGCCGGCTTTTGCTCGGCCGCCAAAGCGGCCACAGCCAGCCAGAGCAGTTGGCCGGCAATGAGCCAAGGCGTTTTCAACTTGGACCTCCCGCCGCAGGTTCAGACCGCCGGCGGCCCAAGGCCAGGGCCGCAAGGGCGATCGCCGCCAAGGCCGCCGCGATCACCCCAGCCGGCAGATACGGAATGCCCCCCAGGCCGTGCAAAGCGGCCTGGAGCAAAGCCGCCCCTGTTAGAATGAACCAACGCGACCCGCCAGCCAGGAACCGCACCCCGATGACGACGCCCCCCGAAGCCAGCGTCCACCACGCGCACCGCGCCGCCACCGCGGGCATGGAACCCGGCCCAGCGGAGACGGCCCCGGCGCCAATGTCCCAGCCCATCAGGGTCAGAAAGGTCAAGAACAGGATGGCCGCCCAGCCGAAATCGGTGAAGACCGGCGAGGGCTTGTCCCGGCCGGCGCGGCGATCCAGCCAGGGGATGACCGCCCAGAGGCCCAGCAAAGCCACGATCAACAGCAAACAGACCTGCGGCCCCTCCAACCCGAAAATGTGCGGCGGAAACTCTCGCAGCAACTGGTACTCCCACAGGAAATACCACTCCGGCTTTATGCCCGGATAGGCCGGCGCCATGGGGTTGGCCTTCTCCCCCAGTTCCCAGTCCATGCCCGGAATGCCCGGTCCATAGGGGGCGAATACCGCCAGGGTGAGCAGGACCATGAAACAGGCCAGCCATAACAGCAGGTCCCGCACGGCAAAGCTGGGAAAGAACTTCATCCCGCGCGGCGCCACTTTGGCCCCCAGCGGGAGCGCCATGCCCTGGCGCTGCACAAAGAGCAGGTGCAGACTGATCCAGCCCACAAACACCAGCGGCAGAATCACCACATGGATGGCGAAGAACCGATACAAGGTGTTAATCGTCACATCCGGCCCGCCGCGCAGCACCTGCAGGCACCAGTTGCCCACCAGCGGCACCGACCGCACCAGGTTCGTCCCGACCGTCGTGGCAAAGTAGGAGAGTCCGTTCCAGGGCAGCAGATAACCCGAAAAACCAAAGCCCAGCGTCAAGGCAAACAGTACGTAACCGGAAACCCAGGTCAGCTCGCGCGGCGGGCGGTAGGCCTTGAGCAGCATGGTGCTGAACATGTGCAGCACCAGGGAAAAGATCATCAACTGCGCGCTCCAACTGTGGACCGAGCGCATTAACCACCCGAAAGGTACCTTGGTGGTGAGGAACCGAATGCTCTCGTAGGCCGTCGCCTCGCCGGGTTGGTAGTACATCAGCAGCAACGCCCCGGTGACCACCTGCACGCAAAAGAAGAACAACGTCACCCCGCCCAGGTAATACCACGCCAGCGAGTGCGGCCCCAGGGGAACCTGCTTGTGGCGCAGGAATTCGATCAGGGGCGTGAGCTGGTAACGCCGATCCAGCCAACCACGCAATCCTGCACCAGTACGGTGGGCATTCATGTCGCGCCCCCTTCGGCCGCAACCAGGATGCCGCCGTCCGGCTGGCGCTGCACCACGTACTTCGGCAGGGGTTGCGGCGGTGGTCCGGACAGCACCCGGCCGTTCAGATCAAACCGGCCGTCGTGGCACGGACACCAGATGACCGATTGGCCCGGCAAATACGTCACCGTACAACCCTCATGGGTGCATTTGGCGCTGAAAGCCAGAACCTGCTCACTGGCAGACTCCAACACAATGACCCGCTGGCCATTCACCAGGACGATGACAAACTGACTTTGCTCCAGCTTGGCCATTTCCTCCCGCGTCAACCGCGCAGGGCCGGTGGGTCCGGTCTGCGGCAGCGGCTTGAGGTAGCGCACCACCGGGTAAACGATGCTCGCCAGCCAGCCCACAATGCTCGCCCCCAGCAGCAGGTCCAGGAAACTGCGGCGGGACGCTTCACTTTTGGCTCCGTTCTCTGGCATTCTTCTTCTCTCTCCGGTAACCTGTGTCTCGGCTTGATTATGGCTGCAAAAGAGCGCCCCGTTCAAGCCCTTTCGTTCAAATCCAGTGGTTTCTCCAGAAAGGCTGCCGCGCCGGAATTGACGCGGCACAAAAACGCCCTATCCTAAAGCAGCGTGTTTTTCGGAGGCGGCCTGGCTAAGCGCCCGTGCAAAAACAAATTCCGATTTTCTCCAACCCGGAGGGTTGGTAGAAAGTAGCCGGTGGTCCCGCCTTGGCGGGACCACCGGGCTCCCGATTCCGAATCGGGACTGGCGGTCGCACCCCAGAGGGATGCCAGAGAATAATATTGGAATTACGCCTCGCCTTCGGAACTTGTTTTTGCATGAATCCTAAGGAAGTCTCCGCGAAGTCAACTGAGTCTGAAAACATGAGCACGATTCTCCCTCTGCATTTAGCCGTGGTCACATTGCTTATGGGGGCGCAGATCAGCCGCCCCGCGGAGATAATGGCGGCCAGCGACACCCCGGCCCTGGTGGCCGGCAACACCGCTTTCGCGCTGGACCTCTACGCCCGGCTCAAGACTGCCGACGGCAATCTCTTCTTCTCCCCTTACAGCATCTCCACCTGCCTGGCGCTGGCCTACGCCGGCGCGCGCGGCGACACCGCCAGGCAGATGGCCCGGGTCTTCCATTTCGGCGCCAGCCAGGACCAACTCGCCGCCTCGTTCGGCGAACTGCAGCGGCAATTGAATGAAGCGCAGCAGAAAAAGGGGCTCGAGCTGGGCCTGGCCAACGGGCTGTGGGCAGAGCAGCAACGGGCCTTCCTGCCGGCTTTTCTGGAGGCCGCCGGCGGAACGTACCAGGCGAACTTGCAACAGGTTGACTTCCGCACCCGGGCCGACCTTACCCGCCTGGAGATCAATTATTGGGTGAGCGACAAGACCAGAGGCAAAATCACCAACCTCATCCCGCCCGGGGTGCTCCAGCCAACGACGCGGCTCGTGCTGGTGAATGCCATCTACTTTAAGGGGCAATGGGCCCGGCAGTTTGAAAAGACCGCCGCCATCAAGCTCCCCTTCTGGATCACTGCTACTCAGGAAGTGCGGACGCCGCTCATGAGGTTGACGGCCGATATTGGCAGGTCCGCGCCCGAGTTTCGCTACGCCGCGCCCGAGGGTCTGCAGGTGCTGGAACTGCCCTACGCCGGCGGAGCCCTGGCCATGGTGGTTCTGCTCCCGCGCGAACGCGACGGTTTAAAAAGGATGGAAGCCTCGCTCCAGGAACCGGCCCTCAACGATTGGCTGGCACAGGCCCGCCAACAGAAAGTCGAGGTTTTTCTGCCAAGTTTCAGGCTGACCGCCCGGTTGAATCTGGCACCGACGCTGGCCGAAATGGGGATGACCGATCCCTTCTCGCCCAGGGCGGACTTTTCCGGAATCGATGGCGCGCGGGACCTCTTGATTTCGGCGGTCATCCACCAAGCGTTCGCGGATGTCAACGAAGAGGGGACGGAGGCCGCCGCGGCCACCGGCACGGTCATCAGGCCCACGATCGCAGTGATGCCCCGGCCCACACCCGTGTTCCGCGCCGACCATCCGTTCATCTTCCTGATCCGCGACACCCGCTCGGGCAGCCTCCTGTTCCTCGGCCGAGTGAGCGATCCGACCAGGGCGTCTTTGTGAGCTGCGTGGGCCGTTTCATAAATACGCTCACGCAGGCGGCAAGGGATTTTTCGTCCAGACAAGGCGTGAGCACCGAGCATATCTCTCCCAACCTGTCGGGATGAGGTGCGAGCAAGGCCGTCTGCGCGAAAAAGAACCGCCGCAGGCGCCCCCTCTTGGTCCGCCCGGCGCTTTTCCTTGTAACTTGCGACCCGTCCCGTTCGTCATACCAGTCTAGGACCTTCAGGGTTTGCCCATGGCAGGCAGGCCCTGGCAGGAATAGAACCGAAAAAGCTGAGAAAAGTCGAAACACAACCAACAAAGGCAAACAACCTATGCAATACAGACAACATCCATTGGCTCCTCTCCTCCGTACCGGCCTTTGCGCCCTGCTCCTGCTCGGCGCCCTGGCCCTGGTCCGAGCCGAGGACAAGAAAGTGGACCCCACGGGCACCTGGATCTGGACTACGCCTGGCCGTGGCGGCGGCCCGGAGCGGAAGTTTACGCTCAAGTTGAAAATCGAGGACAATAAGCTGGTCGGCAAGCTGATCACCCCCGGCCGCAACGATCAGACCACGGAAACCGAGATCAAAGACGGCAAGATCAAGGGCGAAGAGTTTTCGTTCACGGTCACCCGTGAGATGGGCGGCAATACCATGATCACCAAGTACACCGGCAAGCTGACCGAGGAGGGCAACATCAAGGGCAAGACGGTGACCGAACGCAACGGCACCGCCGGACGCGAGCGCGACTGGGAGGCCAAGCCCGAAAAGAAAGAAGCAGAGAAGAAGTAGATGGCCAGAAACCTGCTCGGCGCCGGACCCGGTCCCGAGGAGGGTTGCATCACCGCCCAAGGTCAGGAGTAGAAGCTGGCCGGGGCGGTTTTCTTTTGGCTGTGGGCCTTCCTAAGCATCGGGTGCGCCGACCTGGGGCAGGCTCGGCGGGGGCCTGGCCCCACGACCGGGGGCGTTGACATGGGGAGGGCGGGCGTTTAGCTTGCGGCGCATGTCACGATTGCCGTTCGAGCTGCTGCTGGCGTTGCGGTATCTGCGGCCCAAGAGGACTTTCGTGTCGGTGATCACCTTGATTTCGGCGCTGGGGGTCACGCTGGGTGTCGCCGTGCTGATCATCGTTTTGAGCGTGATGAGCGGCTTTGACCAGCAATTACGCGAGAAAATCCTGGGCTTCAACCCGCACCTCAAGGTCCTGGAGCGGGACCGGACGATGAGGGATTATGCCCAGGTGATGCGCGTGGTGGCGGGGAACCGGCAGGTGCGGGCCGTGGCGCCGTTTGTGCTGGAGCAGGTCCTGGTGGTGACCGAGCCCCAGAGCGGGCCCAGGCAGGTCTTCGCCCCGTTCCTGCGCGGCATCGTGCCGCCGTTGGAAACCAACATGAGCATCCTGCCCGCCAGCATCAGCGAGGGGAAGTTCGACGTGCAGGACCGCGGCCTGCTGGTGGGCACCCAGTTCGCCTTCAACCTGGGCCTGTCGGTGGGCGACCGGCTGGAGGTCTATGCGCCCAACGTATTCGAGAGGTTGTTTGAGCTCGCCCGCAAGCACGGGGGGGAACTGCCGCCGGGCACGCGGCTGCCGGTCGTGCCGGAGTACGATGTGCGGGGCATTTTCGATGTCGGCTACTTCGAGTACAACTCCTCGTTCATTGTCACCTCGCTGCGGGACGCGCAGGATTTGTATGGCTTGGATAACACCGTGCACGGGGTGACGGTGATGCTGCACGATCCCTACCAGGCGCCCACGGTGCAGAAGGAGCTGGCGCGGGGGCTTGGGGCGGGCTACCAGGTCACGACCTGGATGGAGGAAAACGCCAGCCTGCTGGGGGCGCTGGTAGTGGAGAAGAACGTGATGTTTTACCTGTTGTTTTTCATCATGATCGTGGCGGCGCTGTGCATTCTCAGCGCGCTGATCACCTTTGTGGTGCAGAAGACGCGGGAGATCGGCATGCTCAAGGCGCTCGGGGCGGCCGACTGGCAAGTGAGCCTGCTGTTTCTGAGCCAGGGGGCGCTCCTGGGCCTCATGGGCGTGCTGGCCGGCTACGGGCTGGGCATGCTGGCCCTGGCCTACCGCAACGAGTTCCTCGACCTGATGAATCACCTCACCGGATTCGTGCTCTTTCCCCCTTCCATCTACAATTTCACCAGGCTGCCCGCCTTGACTAACACCAGGGACATCCTCCTGGTCTGCGGCAGCGCGTTGGTCATCTGCACCTTGGGCGGGGCGATCCCGGCCTGGCTGGCGGGACGGCTTAAACCGGTGGATGCCTTGCGTTATGAATGAACCCCTGCTGGCCGCCAAAGGCCTGTGGAGGACCTACCTGCTGGGCAAACGCTCCCTCGAAGTCTTGCGCGGGGTGGACCTCGAACTGCAGCGCGGCGATTTCGTGGCCCTGGGCGGCGCCTCCGGCTCGGGCAAGAGCACTCTCCTCCACCTGCTGGGGGGCCTGGACTGGCCCAACCAGGGCGAAGTCTGGCTGGGGGGGAAAAACCTGGCCCGGCTCTCGCGGCGCGAATTGGCGCGGGTGCGCAACCAGGCGGTCGGGTTTATTTTTCAAGCCTACTACCTGTTGCCGGAACTCGACGCGCTGGAGAACGTCTGCTTGCCGGCGCGCATGGCGCGCCAGCCGGCCGCGGCCGCCGAGGCCCGCGGCCGGGAATTGCTCGCCCGCGTGGGGCTGGCCGACCGGCTCGAGCACAAGCCCTACGAACTGTCCGGGGGGGAACAGCAGCGCGTGGCCATTGCCCGGGCGCTGATCAACGAACCGGCTCTCGTCCTGGCCGACGAACCGACCGGCAACCTGGATTCGCACACCGGCGAGGAGATCATTCAACTGCTCTGCGCCCTGCGCGCAGAAAAGCTCACCACCTTGATCGTGGCCACACACGATGCGAGGGTTGCCGCCCGCGCGCCAAAGTTGGTCGAACTGGTGGATGGCCAGATAAAAACTGACACCTGAGGCGGGCGGCGGGACCGACCGGCCCACCACTCCGCCACCCCCCACCCCCGTTTCCGCCCTTTGCAGCATTGACCGCGAATTTGTTTTCGGTAGTCTTCGTCAACTATTGCAGTGACAACGCAATCGCAATCGAATTGTTTTATGGAAACCAACGCTAATCCTCCATCGTCCGGGCTTGCACGCCGGGATTTTATCAAGAAGACGGCCACCGCGGCCGCGGCCGTGGCGGCGACACCGCTGTTGAAGACCCCGGTTTATGGGCAGAACCAGGCGCCCTCGACCGGCCGGGTCATCGGCGCCAACGACCGCATCGTGGTGGGGATCATCGGCGTGGGTTTCGGCATCGGTTGCGACCATTTCGTGGGCCTTCAGAAAAAGGCGGCGGACAACAACGTCGTGCTCGCGGCCGGGTGTGATGTCTTTAGCCGGCGACGGGCCTGGATGAAGGGCGAGACGGCGCTGCCCTATCCGAATGCCAACGAGGGCAAGCCCCTGGCCAATCCGCTCAAGGAGGCCGATGTGCACGTGGATTACCGGAAGGTGCTGGAGCGCAAGGATATCGACGCGGTGCTGATTGCGACGCACGACATCACGCACGCCGCCATCACGATCGACGCGCTGGAAGCGGGCAAGCACGTCTACTGCGAGAAGCCGCTCACCCGCTACCTGGATGAGGCCTTCAGGGTGTATGACACCGTCAAACGCGCCGGCAAGGTGTTCCAGGTCGGCTCGCAAGGCTGCTCGGCGGGCGGCTACCACAAGTGCGCCGAACTGATCAAGGCGGGCAAAATCGGGGAGTTGGTCTGGGCCCAGGCCTGGTATTCCCGGAACAGCCTCAACGGCGAATGGAACTACCCCATCGAGAACGAGTCCACCCCGGAGAACGTCGATTGGGAGAAATGGCTGGGGCAGGTCAAAAAACGCGAGGGCTTCAACGCCGAACATTTCCATCGCTGGCGGAAGTACTACCAGTATTGCGCCGGCCCGCTGGGCGACCTGGCGCCGCACCGGCTCCACCCGTTGATGCTGGCCACCGGCAACCCGGAATTCCCGGTGCGCGTCTGCTCGCTCGGCGCCAAGGCCGTCCACCCGGACAGAACCGTGGCGGGAACCCCCGAGCGCGACGTGCCCGAGCACGCGCAACTGCTGGCCGAATTCCCCAGCGGTTACGTGGTCCTGGTCACCTGCTGCACCACCAACGGCTCGACCCCCGGCCTGAGCCTTTTTGGACACAAGGCCAGCCTGAACCTTGATGCGAATGCCACGAAAGTGGGCCTCGTGCCGCAGCGCGAAACCGGGGAAGACATTGACCCGGAGAACTTCGCCAACCTCCAGCCCGAGGACATCCGCGTCCACGAAAAGAACTGGTTCGACTGCATCCGTTCGGGTCAAAAACCCAATGCCGACATCGAGTTGGCCATCCGCGTGCAGACGGTCATTTCGCTGGCCGAAATGTCTGACCGGCTGAAGACCACCTGCATGTTCGACGAGAAAACGCGCAAGATCACTGACGCCAGCGGCAAGGAGCTCGCACCGATCACCTACGGCACGCTGCCGCTGTCGTGAATCGGGAGAGGGTGGGAGTGAGGGGGCAGGGATCATGGAAATCGCCAGCCGCCTGAGTTTTGCCAGCGGCCCTCGGGTGACAGCGGCCCAGGCTTCGCTGCCCACGGATTTCGCGGACCACCCGTAACACCCGTTCCCGTACTGGCCGATCCTCTAACTGCGCGCTCCGCACTCCGCACTTGGAATATGGCCACTATCACCCTGGCCCTGCACGCCATGGCGACGCGGTTCGAAATGGTGTTGCACGGCGAGAATCCCGTGGGGCTGCGCGCCGCCGGGGAAGAGGCGCTGGCTGAGATCGAACGGCTCGAGGCCCAACTTAGCCTCTATCGCGCCAGCAGCGAGATTGCTCATCTGAACGCCCGCGCGGCGCAAGGCCCGGTGCGGGTGACGCCGGGCCTGTTTGCGCTCTTGGGGCAGGCGCAGCACTTACACCGGGAAACCGGCGGCGCCTTCGACATCACCGTCGCCCCCCTGGTCCGCTGCTGGGGATTCCTGGGCGGCGGGGGGCATTTGCCGGCGGCGGAGGCCCTGGCCGCCGCGCAGGCCAGGGTCGGCATGGGCCTGGTGGAGTTGGACCCGGAGCAGCTCACGGTCCGGTTTGCCCGCCAGGGGGTCATGCTCGACTTGGGGGCCATCGGCAAAGGCTACGCCATCGAACGCGCGGCGGACATCCTGCGCGAAGCCGGCGTCGCCAGCGCCCTGCTCCACGGCGGCACCAGCACCGTCTATGCCCTCGGGCACCCCCCCGAGGCGGAGTGTTGGAAGGTGGCGGTGGAAGGTCCTCGCCGCGGTGGGGACGGCCCGCGCGCCGGCGCCGCCCGCGGGCTGGAGGCCAAGCCGACCGCCGCGCCCGCGCCCCTGCTGGCGACCGTGCCGCTGCGCGACCAGGCGCTGTCGGTCTCGGCGGTTTGGGGAAGGTGCTTTCAGGCGGCGGGAAAGACCTTTGGGCACGTCCTGGACCCGCGCACGGGGCAACCGGCGTCCGGGGCGGTCCTGGCGGCCGTGGTCCTGCCCTCGGCCACCGAAACGGACGCGCTTTCGACGGCGTTGCTGGTGCTCGGCCCGGGGGGGCACGAGCGCATCGCCAGCCTTCGGCCCGGCATGAAGACACTGCTGGTGGCCGCCACCGAGGAAGGGTTTCGGGTGGAAGCCAACCGCATCGCCGTGGAGTCAAAAGCTCATTGAAAAACGGCTCGGGCGCGACTACGTTCAGCCGGATACTGATATGCTCGAGGGCCGTTCATATATGCGCAGCACGCCGTTCCAGACCCGCCCTTCGGCGACGGTGATGCTGTTGAGCGCCAATGTTGTCGCTTTCGTTCTCCTGTACGGCCTGTATCAATGGTCCAGTTTCCCGACGAACGACTACCTTGCCTTGAGCCTGCGGGGCTTGGAACATGGCTATGTCTGGCAATTGCTGACTTACCAGTTCATGCACGTCGGGGTGCTGCACCTCTTATTCAACTGCTGGGCTATTTATGTGTTCGGCCGCGACGTGGAAATGGCGCTGGGCCGCAAGTCTTTTTTGACGCTCTATTTTTCCAGCGGCATCCTTGGGGGAGTGGCCCAGGCCCTGGCCGGGCTGCTGCTGGGCGGTTTTTTTGCCGCGCCGGTCGTGGGCGCATCGGCGGCGGCCTTCGGGCTGGCCGCGGCTTTTGCCATGCTCTTTCCCGACCGGCTGCTCTGGTTGTTCTTCGTCCTGCCGTTGCGCGCCAAGTGGATCCTCCCGCTCAGCGCCGCGCTGGCCCTCTACGGAATGCTCTTCCCCGGTGACGGCGTCGCCCATGCCGCGCACCTGGGGGGTATGCTCACGGGCCTCTTTTTCATCCGCTCCGCCGTCCATTGGCAGTGGCGTTGGCGGTGGCCGCGGTTTAGCCGCGCCCGCCATCAACCGGCCCGCCGCCTGGTCAAGGTCCCGTCCGAAAAAGCCGCCTCTTGGGCGGGAACCAGGAGGGCGCCGCCGGAGGACCTGCCGCCGGAAGAGTTCCTGAGCAAAGAGGTCGACCCGATTCTAGACAAGATTTCCGCCCAGGGCATCCAGAGCCTGACCGAGCGCGAACGGCGCATCCTGGAAACTGCCCGGGCGAAAATGGGAAAACGTTAAGACCGTCAAGATTGTTAGCGAGGCTGCGCTTCAGACCCTGATCCAGACGGCCTGAAACCTCATCACGCAAAGGGCACAAAGGGCTTAGCGCGGCCGAACCGCAAGCGAAAAAGCAACCGCGGAATACGCTAAATACGCGGAAAGGCAGACGGTCCCGATTCGGAATCGGGAAATTCCGCGTATTCCGCGTATTCCGCGGTTTACTCTTCCTCCAAAGCATTCAGCGCTTCAACGCTTCAACTTGGTCTCGACTCCGCGAGCAGTTTCTCTTACCCTGAGGGGCATGATTCAACGTTACTCGCGGCCCGCGATGCGGGAAATTTGGAGCGAACAGCGGAAGCTGGAACTCTGGCTGCGGATCGAACTGCTGGCCAGCGAGGCGCTTTGCGCCGCCGGTTTGGTGCCCAAAGCGGACTTCGAGCAGATGAAGGCGCGGGCGGCCTTCAGCATTGACCGCTGCAAGGAACTGGAGCGCACCCTCAACCACGACGTGATCGCCTTCACGACCAACGTGGCCGAGAACATCGGCGCCCCCGCCAGCCGCTGGCTGCATTTCGGCCTGACCAGCAGCGACGTCATCGATAGCGCTTTTGCCGTCCAGATGGTCCAATCGGCCGACATTCTGCTTGGGGACGTGCAGGCGCTGCGGGAGGTGGTCGCGGCCAAGGCCAGGCAGCACCAATTCACGCCCATGATTGGCCGCAGTCATGGGATTCATGCCGAACCGACGACCTTCGGACTGAAGATGGCCCTGATGTATGACGAATTCGGCCGGGCGCGGGAACGGCTCCAGGCGGCGCGGGAGCGCGTGGCGGTGGGCAAGCTTTCCGGCGCGGTGGGCACCAGCGCGCATCTGGCCCCCGAAATCGAGGCCAGCGTCTGCCAGCGACTGGGCTTGCGCCCGGCCCCGATCGCCACGCAGATCATCCAGCGGGACCGGCACGCGGAGTTCATCGGCACGCTGGCGCTGGTGGGGGCGAGCGTCGAACGCTGGGCCACGGAATTCCGCCACCTGCAGCGGACGGAAGTGCTCGAGGCGGAGGAGTTTTTTGCGCCTGGCCAAAAAGGCTCCAGCGCCATGCCGCACAAGCGCAATCCCATCACCGGCGAGCGCCTCTCGGGGCTGGCCCGGGTGCTGCGCGGCAACGCCATTGCCGCCCTCGAAAACGTCGCCCTCTGGCACGAACGCGATATCAGCCACAGCTCGGTCGAGCGCATCATCTTCCCCGATTCGTGCACCCTGCTGGACTACATGCTGGCCACCCTCACGAAACTGACCGAGGGGCTGCTGGTTTATCCTGAGAACATGAGGCGGAACCTCGCGCTGTCGCTCGGCCTGTGGAACTCGCAAACCGTGTTGCTGGCCCTCATCCGCAAGGGCCTGAGCCGCGAGCAGGCCTATGACCTCGTCCAGCGCAACGCCATGCAGACCTGGCAGGCCAAACACGCCGGCCGCGACGACGCCGATTTTCTCACCCAACTCAAGTCCGATCCCGAAGTCGCCCAGCACTTCCCACCCGGCGAGCTGGAGCAACTCTGCTCGCTGGACTTCCACTTCAAAGAGGTCAAAAACCGCTTCCGCAAACTGGGCTTGGAGCCGGGCGGCGGGGCCTAAAGTGCCCGCGCAAAAATAAATTCCGATTTTCTCCAACCCGGAGGGTTGGTAGAAAGTAGCCGGTGGTCGTTCAGGGTAAAGGGGGAACGACCACCGGGCTCCCGATTCCGAATCGGGACTGGCGGTCGCACCCCGGAGGG